>JGI24695J34938_10002801_pt1 | contig 12763 bp, 11 predicted proteins | sample TergutCo191P3_FD_34938 | JGI IMG/M metagenome (IMG submission 34938) | reverse complement strand
GCAAAAGCGGTATCGCTTTTAAAAGAACAATACGCTCCGGCAGGACGAGCCGGACGAACTGCTCTTGCCGCCGCCGCAGCGGCTATAAAAAAGGCGGCAGTTTCTCTCGCTGACAGCGGCGTTCCTATCTCTGATGACAGCATAGATTTAAATTCGCTAGAAAAATTATTTAAAGAGCGCGAAGAAGCTCTCAATTTATATACAGAAGCGTACAGGCGTTATTGCTGGGATGTTAAAACAATTGATGATTACCGTATAGCTCCTTTTCATATTCTCGCGACAGAGGGAAAAGTCTGGAACAATGAAAATCACATAACACACATGGAACAAATAAAAAAATATATGACAGGAAACGATCAAATATTTATTAAGACCAATTATATAGAAGTTGATTTATTGGATGAAAAAAGCGCCGCATCGGGCGTTAAATGGTGGGAAGACCTGACCGCCTCAGGCGGAGAAGGCATGGTTGTAAAACCCGCTGACTTTATCGCCTATAGCGGCGCAGATGTTCTTCAGCCAGCCGTAAAATGCAGAGGACGCGAGTATCTTCGAATTATTTACGGACCTGAATATCTGTTAGGCGCAAATTTAGAAAGATTAAAAAAGCGTTCATTAAATAAAAAACGAAACCTCGCGCTGAACGAATTCGCGCTTGGAATGGAATCGATGGAGCGTTTTGTAAGAAAAGAGCCTCTTTATAAAGTGCATGAATGTGTATTCGCGGTATTAGCGCTCGAAAGCGAACCTGTCGATCCAAGATTGTAGCGCTACCATCTGACGCAAACCCCTTTGGACTCGGCAAATAATTTAATCTCTTTAATTGTGGTTTTTTCAAAATGCAATAGAGATGCTACTAAAGCGGCGTCCGCTCCGGGAGATTCAAGCTGCCGATCCTCGTTAGGTGAAACGCTGCCTTCCATTTCGGGGTTCACGGTTGATAAAAGCACATTCGCGATTTGTTCTAACGTTCCTGCTCCTCCCGAGGCGATTACAGGCACATTTACCGCGTTTAAAATGCGGCGCGTAAGCTCAAGATCGTATCCCGCTCCTGTTCCGTCCGCGTCAATCGAGTTAAGAAGGATTTCTCCCGCTCCCAATTCCACAGCTTTTACCGCCCATTCGATTGCGTCTAATCCGGTGTCGGTTCTTCCTCCGTGCGAGAAGGCATGCCAGCGTAAACCGCCAGCGGCGGACGGAACACGCTTTGCATCAAGCGAAAGCACAACGCACTGGCTTCCGTAAGCAGCTGCCATTTCACATAACAGCTGCGGGCGGTTAAGCGCCGATGTGCAGACCGAAACTTTGTCCGCGCCTGAGTTCATCGCGTCTCGCATATCGTCTAATTTACGGATTCCGCCTCCTACGCAAAGCGGAATAAATACTTCAGCGGCTACTTTCTGAACAGCGTCAAGCAATGTCGCCCTGCTTTTATATGAAGCGCCGATATCAAGAAAAGTGAGTTCATCGGCGCCTTGTTCATTATAGCGTTTTGCGAGTTCGCGGGGGTCGCCGACATTTTTAATGCCTTCGAATTTTACTCCTTTAACTACCATGCCGTCATCAACATCAAGACACGGAATTATCCGCTTAGCCTGCATAAAATCTCCAAATATTTATTCATTTAAATCTAAAGTAGTTTTTCCAAAAGCGCGAACCTTCGGTTCGAAAGTTTTGTAAAAACCTCACTATAAAATCAATTTTTTAAATTGATCCAATTTTCTAAAAGTTTAAGTCCTGCGGCTCCTGATTTTTCGGGATGAAATTGAACTGCCGCGAGCGCTCCCTTTTCAACAGCGCAGCAATAGCGTATATAGTACTCGGTTTCCGCCGAACAGATTTCTTTATCGCAAGGGTCAATATAGTATGAATGTATATAATAAAAAAACGAGTCGTTATTTAAGCCCTTGAATAATTTTGATTCTGCGCGGGGAAAGGCTTTATTCCAGCCGATTTGAGGAACCTTGCGCCCGGGAAAGCGCCTCACAGTTCCGGAAAGTACAGACAAACCTTTAACATCCTTACCGTCAACCGGAGGAGCCTCATCGGAAGTTTCGAATAACAGCTGTAAACCTATGCAAATCCCTAAAAAAGGTTTATCAGCGTTTATCCATTCCTTGATTGCAGGCGCGAATCCTGACTTATCAAGCGATAAAACAGCGGCGGCGAAATGACCGTCTCCCGGGAAAATAATTTTTTCGTAAGGTGATGACGATGGATTCAATTCTTCCGGACCTGAAACAAAACGAGCGTTAACAGAAAATCTTTTAAGCGCGTTCATAACAGAACCAAGGTTCCCTGCCCCGTAATTTATTACGCCTATCATAAAATTTTCCGATAGAAAACCTCTCGCAAAGACGCAGAGGCGCAGAGTAAAGAAATAGATAAAAAATAAAAAATCAAACAATTACTCCCATAGATTTAAAATGCGGCAGCGATCCTTTAGTGGAAGGAACCGCGTCTTTCGCGCGTTCGTCATATTCGCTGGCGGCGCGCAGCGCGCGTGAAGCGGCTTTGAACATAGCTTCAATTTTATGGTGATCGCTTCTTCCGCGGATAATTTCAAGGTGCAGATTGCATCCGGCTGCGCTTGTAAAAGCCTGCCAGAAATCTTCGATAACGCCTGTTTCAAATTTATACTGCGAACCGTTCACCGCGGCGGAAATAACCGGCTCCGGCGAAAGCTGTCCGTCAAAATACAAAAAAGACCGTCCCGAAACATCAACCGCAGCGCGGGCAAGACATTCATCCATCGGGAACAGGCAGCTTCCGTTTCGCCTGATGCCGCGCTTGTCACCTAACGCTTTTTCAAAACACTGCCCAAGCACGATGCCAGTATCTTCAACAAGATGATGCTGATCAACTTCGAGATCTCCCTTCGCCCGCGCCTCAATGTCAAAAAGCCCGTGACGCGCAAATGTGTTAATCATATGCCCCATAAACCCAAGGGGATAATCAAGTTTAGCTTCTCCCTTCCCGTCAATATTTAATTTAATAAAAATCTTCGTCTCTTTTGTTTCCCTGTTTATTTCCGCAATCCTGTCCATTCACGGCTCCTTATACACTTAACGTTCAAAAATCATCAATAAAAAAATGTTATTTGTCATTGAACTACTTTTCTGAGATCATACTCAACTATATCAAGAGCGCCCAGTTTTTTAAGCTTTGGAATAATGTCAGGAACCTCGGTTTTTTTTACGGCGATTTTTACGGCGAACCCGGCGTCTCCGTATAAAGGCGCGATAGTCGGGCTTCGCATCGCGGGAAGACCCGCAAGAGATTCAAACTGTTCCTTTGGGATATTCATTTCCAGCATTACGCGATCACGCCCCGCGAGCGCCGCGCGGAAAAGGGTTGTAAGTTCTTCTATGCGGTTTCGTTTTTCCGCGTTCTCCATAGCAAGGCGTGAAACGATAAAACGCGTTGATGATTCAAGCAATGTTCCGATTATTTTTAAGCCGTTGTCTTTAAGCGTCTGCCCCGAGGAAGTATTATCGATAATCATGTCCGCGTCATCCGGGGGGAAAACTTCTGTCGCGCCGAATGTGCGAAGAATCCGGTACTGATAACCGGAAGAATTCAACCACTCTTTTGCGAGGTTAATATACTCTGTGGCAACAACAATTTTTTTTGTTTTTAATTTTTCCTCATCGTAACCCTGAGGAACGGCGGCGACAATCCGTACTTTATCAAAACCAAGGTCGAGAACTTCGATTACATCAGCGCCGCTTTCTTTAATCCAGTCAACGCCGGTAAAGCCAGCATCATGGCTGCCGATCTCCAAAAGTTCGCCGACATTCTGCGGCTTCATGATTTTCGCGTCCAGCCACGGCGCGCCGAGTGATGGTCTGTATGTTCTGTCCGCAAGATTTACGGGAAATCCCGCCTCCGCGAAAATGAGGCTGACATTATCAAAAATTCTTCCTTTCGGAATTAATATTCTTAATTTTTCCATAATAGCTAAGTTTAATAAAATTATAACGAAATGTTAAGGTTCTATTAAAACAAACCCCGCGGCTCCTATACTATAATCGATCTGCTCCTCCCATGAGGCGATAATACAGTCTTTGATATAACAAATCCCTGTATAATAAAAATTTTCAGGGAGCGCCGGTAAAGATGTATGAAATATTTCTTCTTTATGAGGAGCGGAGTTTTGAAACAAATCCAAAGAAATTACTACTCCCGCGTGCGAAAGATTCGCTGTGCGCAGCATGCTGATTTCCTGCCGCGAATTGTTTCTTCTTGCCGCGCGGTAATAAAAAAAATCATCATCTCCTTTTCTTAGTGTATCAATTATCCAATTATCGCTCCCGGGATAAAAATTGAGTGCGGGAATCTCAACAGGAAAGGGAATATTTGAATTCATATTAAATGACCATGTTCCGTAAAACGGCTGAAACAAAGAAAGAGAATCTGAATCTAAAAAACGATCATCTGAATAAATTAAAGCGACAGGATCATCCTTAAAAAAAACAAACCCACCTACAGTATGCTGATTAAATATCTCCCCGCCGGGGAAATAATAGAGCGCGATTTCTTCCGGTTCCGGTTTTAATTTTAGAAAGCCGTCCCGGTTCACTGTCATAATAATTTCACCGTTGTTATCTGACATTGAACTTATAAATATCGCGTGTGTCCACGGAATTAAACCGCCAAAAAAAATTTCATCTTCAATTGATCCTCTGGAAATCTCATCAAGTGATCCAATGTGAATTGGCCCATCTTGTGTCACCAGAAACCAAAGCGGATTTTCACCCGGCTTTAATATCGCCTGCGGGTAAGCCCCGGACCAGTTTACAAGAGAGGGAGCAGAGACAACTTTTGTATCCAAAGGATTATTATCAGAACCGCGTTTACATGAAAAAAATAAAAAAAATATTACAGTAAACACAAAAAAAAGTTTTTTCAAAACAGATCCTCACGGTAAGTTATTTTTCTATTTGCAGGATCGCCTTCAATCGCTGCGACCTTTCCGCAAAACCTTCCCCAGATTTCTGCATCGTCGGTAAACTCTTCTCCTGCGGCGGCGGCTTTTTCATGTGCGTAAAGAATATCGGGGAACTTAAACGCCTGAGGAGTCTGCGCTGTTCCCACATTCGCTCTCTTTAAATGCCGCTTGATAAAAAATATTTCATTATTTCCGCTGTTCCAATCTTCCAGTTCTTTAGGCGTGTCGGTTAACGGAATAATCGGAATTACAGCTTCGTGTTTTTTTACAGCGGTTATAATATTTTCTATTAATGAAACGCTTGCGTAGGGTCTTGCCCCGTCATGTATTAGCACATAACGCGGATTATATTCGGGCAGGACACAGAGCGCGTTAAAAACGGAAGCTCTTCTTGCGTCTCCCCCGTTAACAAAAATTATTTTAGGTTTACAAATATTTTCTTTTGAACTTTCGGCGTTATCTGATAATTCAAAGTTTAAAGCCCTGCGCGCGTCTTTTTCTTCGCCTTTTGTCACCGCGATCACAATCTGTTTAATAGAAGGAATACATGCAAATGATTTGACAGACGATTCAAGCACTGTGAATCCGCTTGGAAGCCGGTGATACTCTTTTTTGATTCCTCGCATACGGCTTGATGATCCTGCCGCCAACACAACCGCGGCGATACTGCAATCATCTTCATTTTCTTTCATAATTTATTTAAAAATAAGGCGGCTTATTCCAATTCAAGCTTTGCGAAAATCAAATTGGAAACATCATCTTTGGATTTTCTAAGCGAAATGGAAATTTCGTCTTCAAGAAGCTTAAGCGCAGAATCATATAGCTTGCGTTCCAAAATGGGAAGCTCTTTAACTTTGCTGCGGTGATAAAGCGAGCGCACAATGCTGGCGATATCTCTGATACTGCCTTTTTTAAGAAGCTCAAGATTCATCTGATAGCGCATTTTCCAGTCTGACGGAATCGGGTCGAAACTTTCGCCAATCAGCTCAAGCGCTTTCAGCGCTTCATCCCTCGAAACAGTCGCTCTGATACCGAGCCCTGCCGCCTTGTCAACCGGAACCATTATGGTCATATCGGTTACTTCCAAATAAATAGTATAATAGGGTATCTTTGAATCTTTAAATTTCTTCTGCGTGATGGATTTTATAACTCCTACGCCCTGACTTGGATAAACCACTTTCTGGTCAACCTGAAACGTTTTTGACTTGCTCATTCTCTAAAATATAACATAAATCAAAAATACAGTCGAGGGTGTTTTTCAATTAATAATCTTCCAAATCATAAAAATAAAGACAGAAAAAAAATGGCCGGCATTAATAAATTTTCTTATATTAATATCAAGCAATCATTAACCATAGGAGGTATTATGATGTTTATTAAAAAATATGCGGGAATCATGATTCTCGCGGCGCTGTTAGCGTTTACGCTTATTGGCTGCAAGGGTAAGGTTGAAAAAGACGGAAACTCAAAAAACCTTACAGTATTGAATTACGCGGATATGACCGCTCCGAATACCGCCGCCACACAGGGCTGGACATGGGGAACATTCAGAGAAAGGAATGAAGATATTTCTCTGATGATCGAAGATCTCTTTAACGAGCCGTTCCACAATAAAACAGAAGCTTATTCGGCATCCGGAAATATGCCCGATGTACTGTATGTATGGCCGTCAGGAAGATCGACATCATTGCATCAGAATAAACAGCTTAAAGACCTAACTCCGTTAATCCAGAGAGACGGTCTTAAAAGAGTTTACAATCCTATCGCGATGGATCCCTCCCAGCAGGCTTCAGGCTATCTTGCGATGATTCCTCTTACAATTACGACAACTCATATGTTTTTTGTAAACATGGAAGTTCTTAACGAAGTCGGGCTCCAGCCGGCAAGAACATATAACGAACTTGTCGCGCAGGTACCGGTATTAAGAGCGGCTGGTTATGATACTGTCATTATGCCCAATGCCGACACATGGGTTATGCAGAGCTGCCTTTTTTCGATGATCGCAGGACGCTTTGGCGGAGCTGACTGGCACGAAAAAATTCTTAACGGTCAGGCGAAATTTACAGACCTTGAATTTGTAAACGCTTTAAACTTTATCAAAAGGCTTTACACTGACGGAGTTCTCCAGCAGTCTTCAATCGCGACTTCCTACGGCGACGGGCCTGGTATGTTCGCGAATAACCGCGGCGCGTACTATATTGACGGCGATTGGCGCGTCGGCGCGTTTATCACCGACTCAAGCAGCGGCCGCGCTTTGATATCGCCCGAAAGACAGCGTAACATCAGACTCACTGTTTTCCCGGATATTGACGGAGCGAAAATTAACAAAACAAACTCAGGCGTTCTTGGAACAGGCTGGGCGATGGATGCGGCGATTCCTGCGGGTTCCGCAAGAGAAGAAGCGGCATGGACGCTCATTAAATGGCTTACAAGCCGTGAAATACAAACCAGAGGCGTTAACGACGGCGCGTACAGAGCCGCAGCGCGCACCGACATCAATCCTGCCGATCTTAAACTTGAACCGCTTCAAGTATCAGCAGGCGCGTTTGACAGCGAGTATTCAACCATTACTGTTGTTATCGACGCGGTTTTCCATAGTGATGTATTCGGCGTAATCAACGACGGTTTACAGGAAATCGGACTTGGAACCAGAACTCCGCAGCAGGTCGCGGAAGCCACTCAGAGAGCATTTGATACTTGGAAAGCAAGTAACAAATAAAGGTATTGGAGTTGTTCAATAACCAGTTATCGGACAACTCCATTTATAAAATATAACTTTTATAGATATACCGAAAAAAATTAATACAAGGCGGGAAATATGAAAAATAAATTAATTAGTTCAAAGACAGAAGGACGATTTTCCTACGCGGTGCTTGTCCTTCCCGCCTTGATTTTATATTTAATCGTAATGGCGTTCCCTACGGTTTTTTCGATAGTGTTAAGCCTGACAAATTACCGCGGGGGACCAGTTTTCGGAAATCCGAATTTCGGGTTTAAAGGAATCGACGCGTACAAAACAGTTTTTGCCGATGAATATTTTTACATCGCGTTAAAAAATAATATGTGGATAGTATTGATTTCAGTTTTTGGACAGATACCGCTTGGGTTCTCGCTCGCTTACATTCTTTCACGCGGTTTAATTAAAGGGACTGACTTCTGGCAGGCTGTAATTTATCTTCCGAATGTAATTTCGGGCGTTATCATCGGCATACTTTTCAGCAGATTCTTTTTAACATCAAACAGCGTATGGCTTGAGATACAGCAAATCTTTAATCCTTCCGCCGAATTTGTAATTAATAAAAACCCGATGCTGCCGGTTCTAATAGTGATTCTTTGGATGTACACCGGGTTCTATGTCATCATCTTCCTTGCGAACCTTCAGAAGATCGATGTATCAATAATTGAAGCGTCGAAAATTGACGGCGCGAACGAGTTTCAGACTTTGCGCTACATTATTATACCCGCGTTATCAGGCGTAATCGTTACCTGCGCGATTCTTGCAATCGCAGGATCGCTTAAATCATTCGATTTGATTTTTTCGATGACACAGGGAGGACCCGCGCGGAGAACCAGTGTTCTTGCTCTTTATATGTACGATAAGGCGTTCAGAGGCGCGCCGAATTATCCTGTCGCTAACGCGATATCCACGATAATGATAATTATCAGTTTTATATTGATAGGCATTACTAAATTTTTCGAAAAAAAGTTTGCGTCGGAGGATTAAAATGACTGATATAAGAAAAACAAATAAATATATTTTATATCTTATGTACTTTGTGGTTATTGTGTTCGCGGTACTCGCGATATATCCGATTTTGTGGGTTATCATACAATCTTTTAAAACAACGCAAGAATATATGCTGGAAAGCAAATTGGCTCTTCCAAAGGAATGGTTTGTCGAAAACTATCCGTGGGCATGGTCAGTGGGCAGATTCAGCACATTAATTTTTAACAGTATTTTATATACTTCGATAACTGTTGTATCGATTATAATGCTGAGTTTTATGGCAGGTTTCGCTTTCGCAAAACTTCCGTCTAAATTTACTCCCGTTTTACACGGCAGTTTTATAATAGGCATTCTGATGACATTACAGTCAATACTTGTTCCTCTCTTTTTAATGATTAACGCCTTTGGATTATACGATACGCGTCTTGGAGTTTTGATTCCTTATATCGGTATCGGGCTCCCGATGTCTGTGTATCTCAGCGCGACGTTTATTAAAAGCATTCCCGATTCAATTATTGAATCCGCGCGCATTGACGGAGCGATATATTTTAAAATTTTCTGGAGCATAATTCTTCCTATAGCGTCCCCTGTCGCCGCGACAGTCGCGATTATTACAACAACCGGAACATGGAATGATTTTGTTCTTGTCCAGATTCTTGTAACGCAGAACGCGCTTAAAACTCTTCCTGTCGGCGTCAATATGTTCTCCGGCGCTCTTGCTTCTGACTTTGGAAAACAATTCGCCGCGATCGTAATAGGCATGATGCCGATGATAATTTTCTATATAATCTTTAGAAAACAGATAACAAAAGGCGTATCGGCGGGCGCTGTTAAGGGATAAGAGCAAATGGTTATTATTTTATTAAAAACAGATAACAGAATTCTGCGAATAAAATAAATAACCACAAAGGCGAAAAAGTCGCACAAAGGAATAAGAAAGTTTTAATTTTTTCCTTCGTGCGCCTTCAGCGCTTTAGTGGTAAATTTTGATCTCTCTTCCAGTAACGCTAATTCTTCCTTCTTTTTTAAGACCATTTATTACGCTGAATAAATCGGATTCGTTTACTCCTTTAAGTTCTGATAACACGCTTTCGACAGTTGTTTCCCCGGAGTTCAATTCTAAGTTTTTCAATATCGCTTGTTCATATTTATATTCGGCGCGTGTTTTATTTTTCATTTCAAGCGCGTGCATTTTTTGAATTTTTAAGCCGATTTCGCATAACACTTCTTTGTATTCCTTTTCGCCCTTTACATAAACAGCGTTTTTATCTTCCGTGCCGGAGTTTCGAATAAAAAGAACGCCCAAAAGTTTATCTCTGTTGAATATACTTAAGTAAAGCACATTAAAATCTTCTTTGTCTTCGTGTTTAATTATTGCTTCTTCAGGCAGTTTTAAATTATCTGAGGCTTTTTTTATTTCTTCTTCCGCAAGCTGCTTATCCATGTTCCAAACTGCGCTGCCTCTGTAAAACAAGTTTTTATCCACAAAGAATATATAAAAAGTTTTAGAAAATCCCGGCTCAAACGGTTTGATAATTTTTTCTTCGCTTAAGTTCGATCCTTTAATTGCGCGTATTGTCATAAGCCCTGTTAAAAGTCCGAAACCGGAAAGCAATGTATGTTTCTTATTTGGTATTTCATTTAACGCTGCCGTAATGCTTTGCTGCTTTGTTCCGTTTTGTAGTAATACTCCGTTGTTTATCACATTTCCGCTTGGCGTCACTTCAATAGGGAAGATTACATGCCCGGAAATTTCAAGACCTACAAGCAAATTTCCTTCATTAAAATTACCAATCCATTTATCTCCGACAGATACAATTTTTGTTTTAAGCCTAAGATTTTTTGCGGCGGCGGATGAAGTCATAATATCTGATTCAATTGTAGAAAGAAACCAGAAATTTTTCGCTTCTAAATTTTTCGATTTAATAAAATATTCTGCCAAAATATATCCGCATTTATCGCCGTCCAATACATAAACATTATCTTCTTTCTTGTTGTAAAACAGCAGAAAACCTCTGTCGCAGTCGCCGTCAACGACAATTCCGTACACTCGATTACTTGATCTTCTGCCTTCGTCGAATATTTTTTTAACAGATGGAATATATTTTAAATATTCTTTTCCGCTGAAATATTCAGTCCCTTCTATTTCGGCGACTCCGCAGCCGCGATTGATATTATCGCCTTTACATTTTTCATTTACGCAAAAATACCGCGCATTTAATTTTTCAAGTAACAGCTTTCCTGTCCTGTCGCCCGCGCCGTTAGCTGAATCAAAAATAAGAATACTGTCTTTTAAAGCTTCTTTTGTTTCACTGCCAAGAATATCAATCATCCAGTTTACGGTATCTTCATCTGCATTATATTCAGCTATTTTTCCGTTAGCTGACATCTGAATTTTCTCGATAAAACAGTAATTATACATATAAGCCGACAGCGCGTAATCTCCGAGCGCGCCTTCGGGAACAAGTTTTTTCCCGTTAATAAAAAACTTTATACCGTTTTGATTCGAAGGATTATGAGAGGCTGTAAGGCACGCTCCTGCATACCAGCCAAGCTGCAAATTTTTCCACGGTATTACAGCAGTCGGCGTTACTCCTAAATCAAGCACATTCAAATCCGCTTTTGTAAAACCTTTTCGCACGCTGTTATTCAAAACCCAGTTGAACGCTGCGTCACGCCCATCATTCCCGATAATCACAGTGTCTCCGATATTGATAATATTATTATCAAGCAGAAGCATAGAAAAAGCGAATGACGCTGTTTCCACAAGGTCGGGAGTAAAAGCGTTATTATTTATTAAATCAGTTAAAATATTTTCTTTATTGTTTACGGCAACTTTTCTGCGCACTCCGTCTGTTCCCATAAAATTTACGCGCGCCATAGTTAATGCTCTATCGATTTTTTCTTCATTTCCACATCCGCAATCCATTGACAAATAAAGATTCACAGCCTTTTCTAAATCAACGCATACCGCGGCAGGATATTCTAAAAGCCAGTCGCTTTGTAAAAGAGCGCAGGCGGCTTTCTCCTGCGGTGCGGAAGTTTTATCGAAGTTGTTTCCGATAACAAATTTCTTTTGTTTTAAAAGATATTCGATTTTTTTTGTGAATTTTCCAGTAAAATCATTATAAATTTTAAAATCCATAATAAATTAATTATACCCTATGTTTTAATTACATCAAGTGAATTTTTTATGATATAATCATTATTGCATATAATAGAATTTTTCAAAAACTCATTTAAGGAGATCTGTTATGAGAAATCAAAGAAATAACGGTTGTTTTTACATTAACAGCGATAACGAGGCTGTAATAAAAGAAAAATACGGAGATATGACACGCGAACCTTGGCTTATGCTTCTTGCAAGAAGAAATAAAAAACCTGTCGACACGCTTTGCTGGGGAATGACGAATAACGGAACATCGTTCGCAAGAATCGGAACTCAAGAAGGAGATATTTTAAACGGATTCGTGCATGAAGATCCGTATAAAACCAGAATGTTAGGGAACTACGCGTATTTCCGCACCGATGACGGAAAATATTTTACATCATCATGGTATCCTGTATGCAATAAAGATCAGGAACTTGAAACCATCTTCGGTTTTGGCTATATAAAATTTAAAACTTCATATAACAATTTTGATGTAGAATCGCTTCATTTTATTCCTAATAACTTTGACGCGATGGCGCAAATAATAAAAATTAAAAACAATGACAGCAAAGACCGCAAAGTTGCGATGTTTAATATAAATCCTGTAAATATCGGAGACGCCCGCGATATTCAATTCAGCGGTTTTAATACGTTGATGATGGGCGGCTCTCTTATCGACAAAGAGCTAAACGCTGTTGTTTGGCGTAACGGCTTTGGCCGCGAATTTGAAAGCGACGCTGAAAAAATTAAGTCGATGTTCGGCAAAGTGCTAATTCATACAACGACGCTTTCAGAAAGTCAATTCGCTACTCGTTATGATGAGTTTGTGGGGCATCATTCTAACACAATGGCAAACCCGGCCGCCGTTACGGAAAACTGGGATCTTCCAAGCCGTGACGCTCATGAAAACTGCTCCGCTCTTTCTTCAATAAAA
>JGI24695J34938_10002797_pt1 | contig 12770 bp, 10 predicted proteins | sample TergutCo191P3_FD_34938 | JGI IMG/M metagenome (IMG submission 34938) | reverse complement strand
TATTTCGCATTGATGATGATGCCGACGATTATATGATAGGATATATCCGTGATTTGCGTGAACATAAGGCCATGCTAAATGAGATACACGAAAAAACGAAGGAATTGGAGACTCTTAACCACTGGCATGCGTCCATTCTCAACGCCGTACCGGTTCCTGTTTCCGTGCAGGATATGGACGGAAAATGGATTTTTGTGAATACGGCAACAGAACAGCTTTTAAGGAAAAAACGTGAAGATGTCATAGGCATGCCGTGCTACACATGGGGGCTAAGCATTTGCAGAACCAGCGAATGCGCAATGCTGTGCGTTAAAGCCGGGAAAAAGCATACCCGTTTTTCGAGTGAAGGCCAGTCTTATAAAGTGGACGTTGAAATGTTGAGAAATTTGGATGGTGAAGCTGTTGGCTATATAGAGGTTATACAGGATATCACCGATGTGGAACGTATTGCAAAATCAGAAGCGGAAAACGCAAGCAAGGCTAAAACAGCGTTCCTGGCGAGAACAAGCCACGAAATTCGCACTCCGATGAATGCGATTTTGGGTGTTACCGAAATTCAATTGCAAGATACATCAATAAGCACTCATATAAGAGAAGCCTTCCTTATGATTTACAATTCCAGCAATTTGCTGCTCGGAATTATAAACAACATATTGGATTTATCAAAAATTGAAGCCGGTAAAATGGAGCTGGTATTCACAAAATACGATGTCGCAAGTTTGATAAACGACGTGGTTCAATTGAATATAATGCGAAACAGCAAGCAGATAGAGTTTGTGCTTAGAGTTGATGAAGGCGTGCCTGCCGAGCTGATAGGAGATGAGATTCGCATTAAGCAAATTCTGAACAATCTGCTTTCCAATGCTTTTAAATATACAAAAAAAGGTAAAGTCACATTATCTGTTATGGCAGAAGTTGAGAAAGAGAAAAAATATGCATCTCTTATTTTCCGAGTCAGTGATACCGGGCAGGGCATGACACCTGAGCAGGTGGATTGTATATTTACCGAATATGCCCGCTTTAATTTGGAAAGCAATCGCACTATTGAAGGTACGGGGCTTGGCATGAATATTGTGCAGCATTTGGTGCGCATGATGAATGGTGAAATTTCCGTTGAGAGCAAACTTGGCGAGGGAACAGTATTTAACTTGACATTGCCGCTGGAAAAGGCCGGCTCCGGTGTGCTTGGCAAGAAACGTGCTGAGGAATTGCAGCAGTTGCGCACTTTAGACAGAGTGCAAATTAAAGGAACGCAAATCATTCGTGAATATATGCCTTACGGCAAAGTTTTGATTGTGGATGATGTGGAATCCAATTTGTTTGTAGCTAGGGGCCTTATGTTGCCTTATGGTTTGAACGTAGATATTGTTTCCAGCGGTTTTGAGGCTATAGACAAAGTGAAGGCCGGAACGGTTTATGATATTATATTCATGGATCACATGATGCCTAAAATGGATGGCCTTGAAGCTACAAAGATCATTCGTGAATTGGGTTACAAGCATCCCGTTGTGGCATTGACAGCCAACGCCTTGATCGGTCAGGCAAAGATATTCTTGGACAATGGCTTTGACGAATTCATATCAAAACCAATTGATATTCGGCAGTTGAATTCAGTGCTTAACAAATTGATCCGAGACAAGCAGACTCCGGAAGTTATTGCGGCTGCTCGTGCTCACCGCCCGGAAAAAGCCGCTGTAATTGAAGAAATGGATATGCACAACGACAAGCTGCTTTTGGTCTCTGCGCAGGATGCGAAAAAAGCATTAACCGTTTTTGAAACAACTTTGCAAAATCTGAAAAACGCTTCGGATGAGGATTTAAGTTTATTTGCGCTTAAGGCACATTCCATGAAGAGTGTTCTTGCCAATATCGGTGAAAATACGCTGTCTCAAATGGCTTTTGAGCTTGAGAAGGCAGGCAAAGAGAACAATAGAGTGGCAATAGAGCAAAAAACGCAGGGAATTATTGATGCGTTAAGATTGATCATCCTGAAAAGCGAGCTAGAAGAACAGAAGAAGACTGCGACACAAGATGAAGCGGTTGATTATCTGCATGAGCAATTGAAGGTAATAATTGACGCTTGTGAAAACTACGATTCAAAAGAGGCCGGGCTTGCCATGGAAAACATAAAGAAAAAGTCATGGTCAAAAGAAACCGGCGAGCTTTTGGGAAAAATTTCCGAGTGCATTTTGCACAGCGAGTTTGAGGAAGCACAGGCATTGGCAAAGGGGAGAATAAATGCGGACAATGTTTAAAATCATAAAAACTTATGCGCAGGTTCTGCTTGTGCTGCTGGCTTTCGCCTTAATGGTGTTTATCAGTTATTACATTGTGAAAACCGAGATTGTGCAACCGGCTTTAAAAAGAGATGCCGAAGCTACGCTTGATTATGCGCAAGCCGGCCTGCTTGGCGAAGTGCAGGAACACGAAATCACATTGGCTAATGCAACGGAAACCGTTCGTTTGATGATTATGAGCGGTTTATACAGCACAGACTCAATAAAGAGATATGTAACACATCTTTTGCCAAGCATTGTGGATGTCCATGGAATCTTTGGCGAAAAAGAATTCAGTGAAAGTCCCTGGTTCAAGGCAGCCTTGGGGAATAACGGAGAGCCGGTGACTCTTGAACCGCATTACGACTCTTTGCAGGGCACTATTATCACTTATGCTCGCTGTCTTTATGATGACCACGGCAAGAGACTGGCTGTTATTGGCGTGCTTGTGAAGCTTGATGATAAACGCATTGCAAATATGCAAAGTGAGCATGGCGGCTTTGGTTTTTTGCTGAATAAGGATTATGAGATAATTGCACATGAAAACAGAGATTATCTGGGGGAAAAATTACAGGAACAGGAGATGCCGCTCACTCCGCTCAAGAAAGGTTTAATGCAGGGCGCAGAGTTTTTTGAGCATGAACTGCTGAATTACAAAGAAGAACCTTCTATCATTTTTATCCGCAGAATACCAAACGGATGGTTTCTCGGAGTTGCCACACCAAAAGAAGAATATTACGGCAGCGTAGCCAAAATGGCTAAAATTCTCATCGGGGTGGGATCAATGCTCGCCTTGGCACTCAGCATTGTTTTGATCTACATTATCAGAGCAAAAACAAAGGCAGACGCTGAAGCCCATAAAATGCGGCACTTGGCAGAAACCGCCAACAAGGCAAAATCCGCATTTTTGGCAAAAACCAGCCACGAAATTCGCACACCCATGAACGCAATTCTGGGAGTTACGGAAATTCAGCTCCAAGATACTACGCTTGCTGCGGGCATGAGAGAAGCCTTTACCATGATTTACAATTCCAGCAATTTGCTGCTTGGCATTATAAATAACATACTGGATTTATCAAAAATTGAAGCCGGTAAAATGGAGCTGTCATTCGCAAAATACGATGTCGCAAGTTTCCTCAGCGATACGGTGCAATTGAACATAATGCGAAACAGCAGGAAAATAGAGTTTGAACTTCAAGTTGACAAAGACATACCTATGGAGTTGATAGGCGATGAAATTCGTGTTAAGCAGATACTGAACAATTTGCTTTCCAACGCATTTAAATATACGGAAAAAGGCAAAGTAAAATTCTCTATTACGTATGAAGACGGGCCGGGAAAAGACCAAGTAACTCTTATTTTCCAGGTTAGTGATACCGGACAAGGCATGACGGATGAACAGAAGAGCAAGCTATTCGATTCCGAATACATTCGCTTTAATCTGGAAGCCAACCGTACAGTTGAAGGCACCGGACTTGGCATGAATATTGTGCAGCATCTGGTGCAAATGATGAACGGCAGCATTTCTGTTGAAAGCAGGCTTGGCGTGGGAACAACATTTCATTTGCGTTTGCCGCAACTGAATTGCGGCACCGGAAATATCGGCAAGGAACGGGCAGATAACTTGATGCAGTTGCGTGTAATAGATATTGTTAAACTCAGAGGCGCTCAGTTCATGCGTGAGTATATGCCTTACGGCAAGGTGCTGATAGTTGACGATGTGGAATCCAACCTGTTTGTAGCCAGAGGTCTTATGATGCCTTATGGCTTGACCATAGATATTGTTTCCAGCGGCTTTGAAGCGATAGATAAAGTCAAAGACGGCAATATCTACGATGTTATTTTCATGGATCACATGATGCCGAAAATGGATGGCATTGAAACAACAAAGATCATTCGAGGACTGGGTTATACGCATCCAATCGTGGCATTGACAGCCAATGCCCTAATCGGGCAGGCAAAAATATTTTTAGACAACGGCTTTGACGAATTTATATCAAAACCCATTGATATAAGGCAGTTGAATTCCGTATTGAACAAATTGATCCGAGACAAGCAAACTTCGGAAGTTATTGATCAAGCCAGGAAAAGCGTACCGCCAAAACCATCTATACAGATAGCAATTGCAGCGGATACCGATTTGCTTTTTGTATTTGCGAGAGATGCCCAAAAAGCGATGCAGGTTTTTGAGTACACGCTTGAAAATATGGCAAACATAACCGCCGATGATTTGCATACCTATGCTCTTACCGCTCATGCCATGAAAAGCGCGCTTGCGAATATAGGTGAAAGCACGTTATCGCAAATGGCTCTTGAACTTGAATTTGCAGGAAAAAAACAGGAAAAAGACTTGATTAAGCAGAAAACTCAGAGCTTGATAGATGCGCTTAAAATGATTATAAAAAGAGCAGATGCGGAAAGAGATAAAAAAACAACTGTCACTAAAAATGAAAACACCGATATTTTGAAGGAACAACTGGAAAAAATCTGCTGTGCTTGCCAGGATTACGATATAAAAACTGCCAATGCGGCCATTGAAAAGTTAAAGAAAACCGCATGGACAAAGGAAACTGAGGATTTGCTTGATAAAATTTCCGAGCATCTTTTGCATAGTGATTTTGAGGAGGCACTTTCTCTATTAAAGAAAGGAGAATAACTTGAACGAAACTACCAAACGGGCCGATGTCGTTGCTGCTTTAAACAAGGCGATAGAGATATTCACTTCGCATAGCGAAAATTCATTTGAAGATGTTATGTCACATGGATTGCAACCTATAGCAGAGGCAGTAGGTTTAGACAGAATTGTTATTTATAAAAAAATAGAAGACAACCAGGTTGGGCAAATTTACAAATGGGATAAACTCGGAGGCACAGCAGCAGAAACAGATGAGCCCATAATGCAGGAACCTATTTTTGTACATGGAGAATTTTGGGGAACTGTGGATTTTCATGCTCATGCCGAGGAGCGAAATTTTGATGGTTGCGAGGATCTTTTGCGCTCTGTAGCTAGGTTGTGCGCCAGCGAGGTAGTTACACGTGAGCAAAATAGACGGCTCACTCTTTTGAGCCATGCAAAAGACGATTTTTTATCCAGAATAAGCCATGAAATACGAACTCCCATGAATGCAATTTTAGGTCTCGCAGAAATTCAACTGCGAAATGAGTCCATTCCTGATAAGGTGAGAGAAGGTTTAAGCATAATTTACAATTCAGGCGATTCATTGCTCCGCATAGTGAACGATTTACTGGATTTATCAAAAATAGAGACGCAAAAACTGGAAATAATACCCATTAATTATAATATTGCAAGCCTAATCAGCGATTCCGTGCAACTGAATATGCTGCAAGTTGAGCACAAGCCTGTAAGTTTTAAACTGGATGTTGCGGAAAACATTCCTATTAAGCTGTTTGGAGACTGGCTCAGAATAAAGCAAATACTCAACAACATGCTTTCAAATGCGTTCAAATATACGGATAGCGGTGAAGTTCTCATGTCTGTTTTTGCCGAAAAGAGCGAAAACCCCGAAGAAATTATCCTTGTTTTTCGCATTAGAGACACAGGTCATGGCATGACTCAAGAACAGCTTGATGCATTGCTTGTCGTGGAAGAATCCCGCTTTAATCTGGTAAGCAAGCGTTTAATTCAGGGAACCGGACTGGGCATGAATATTGTGCACAATCTGCTGGATCTTATGAATGGGCAAATTTCCGCCGAAAGCGAGTTGGGCAAAGGCACTGTCTTTACAATTCGCATACCGCAAAAACCGATCGGAGGAGAAGTTTTGGGCGAGGATATGGCGGAGAATTTACGGAAATTCCGTAAAACGGATTTTTCTAAAAAGAAAAAATTGCAAATAGTTCACGACCTGATGCCTTATGGAAATGTGTTAATAGTTGATGATGTTGTGTCTAATCTATATGTCACCGAGAATTTTTTAGCACCTTATGAATTGTCCATAGATACGGCTGAAAGCGGTTTTCAAGCGATAGATAAAATTAAAAACGGCAATATTTACGACATTATATTTATGGATCACATGATGCCTAAAATGGATGGCATTGAAGCTACGAAAATTATACGCGGGTTAGGGTATAGCAAGCCCATAATCGCATTGACTGCGAATGCCGTGGTTGGGCAGGCTCAGATTTTTCTGGATAACGGGTTTGACGATTTTGTTTCAAAACCCATAAATACAAAGCGTTTGAATAGTGTGCTTAACAAATTTATTCGTGACAAGAGACATGTTAAAACGGTCGCAAAGCCTGCTGAAATTAATCTGCTTCCGTTATTTGCGCAGGATGCTAAAAGCGCATTGCCGGTATTTAAATCCACGCTTTTAAATATAGGAACTGCTACCGAAGAAGAGTTGCATTTATACACTATAAAGGCGCACGCCATGAAAAGCGCTTTTGCCAATCTCGGTGAAAAAGCGTTCTCGGAAATGGCTTTGGAACTTGAAAAAGCGGGCAGGGATGGCAATAAAAGCTTTATCGCAGAAAAAACGCAGGTATTGATTGATGCTCTTAATATTTTCATCGAAAAAAATGAAAAGGATATAAGGGAGCATTCTACTGACAAGGATGAAAACATCGCTTATTTGCGCAAACAATTGGAAATAATTGAAGATTCCTGCAAAGGCTTTGACTTAAAAGTCGCTCAAACGTCCATTGAAAAATTAAAGAAAATATACTGGACAAAAGAAACCGAAGATATTATCAACAGAATTTACGAACTCATTTTATTTAGCGATTTTGAAGAGGCCGGTTCACTTGCGGGGAATTATGCGAGAAAAATCAATTGCGGTTAATGTAGGAAACGCTGTTATAGGCGGCGGCGCACCTATTCTTGTGCAATCCATGACAACAACAAGCCCAAAGGATGTTGAAGGCTCGGTAAAGCAAATTACAGAGCTTGCTAACGCAGGTTGCGAACTGGTGAGAATCACGGTTCCAACGCTTGCAGATGCGGAAAAATTAAAGGAGATCTCGGAAAAGGTTCGTAGCGCAGGCATTAAAATTCCGCTTTCCGCAGACATACATTACCAACCAAAAGCAGCCTTTGAAGCTCTTAAATGGGTGGAAAAAGTGCGAATAAATCCTGGCAATTTTGTGGTTGGCAAAGAGAAGATCGCTGAGAGTTTTGCGCCGTTTGCCAAAGAAGCTAAAAGGCTTGGCAGAGCTATTCGCATAGGTGTTAATCACGGTTCTCTTAGCGATAGAATACTTGAAACTTACGGCAACACGCCGCTTGGCATGGTGGAAAGCGCATTGGAATATTTGGCGGTGTGCGAGGCAGAAAATTTTGATCAGATTATCTTTAGCCTTAAAGCGAGCAGGCCTAAAGAGATGGTGGAGGCGAACCGTTTGATGGCGGAGCGGCTGAGAACAGGCGGGCACAAGCCTTATCCCTTTCATCTGGGTGTTACAGAAGCGGGGGAGGGCGAAGACGGCAGAATTAAATCTGCGGTTGGCATAGGCGCATTGCTCATAGACGGAATAGGTGATACAATAAGGGTTTCGCTTACGGAAGACCCTGTTAACGAGATTCCTGTTGCATTTGCATTGTTGCAGGCCGCCGGACTTCGCAAAACCAAAGCTGATTTTATAAGTTGCCCGGGCTGCGGCAGAACGTTGTTTGAGTTGCAGAGCGTGACCGCAGAGGTTAAAAAAAGATTTTCGCATTTAAAGCATCTTTCCATAGCGGTGATGGGCTGCATAGTGAATGGCCCCGGCGAAATGGCAGATGCCGATTTTGGCTATGTCGGCGCAGCCGCAGGCAAAATAACCCTTTACGAGGGAAAAAATCCGGTGAGCAAAAACATCCCTCAAAGCGAAGCACTGGACGCTTTGGAAAACTTAATTAAGGAGCGAGGCAGATGGAACGCATAGCAGTTTTCGCAGGTTCTTTTGATCCGTTTACAATTGCGCACAAAGACGTGGCAGAGCGTGCCTGCGCAATTTTTGACAAACTTATAATCTTGATAGCGAACAATGTGAATAAAAAATCGCATTTTTCCGCAGATGAGAGAGTGCAGATAGCCAAAGAGGCAATGCAGGATTTTCCGCAGGTGAGCGTTGAGACCTGGGATGGATTGACCATCGATTATTTGCGAGATCACGACATAAAATTTTTGGTGAGGGGAGTGCGCAGAGCTTCTGATTTGGAGCAGGAGCAAGCTCTTGCGTGGAATAATGCAAAACTTTTGCCAGGCACCGAAACCGTATTATTCAGTTCCAAGCCTGAGCATTTGAGCATGTCTAGTTCGTTTGTTCGTGAGCTGGCTGCCTTCGATGCTTAATCCATTCCACCAAAGCGGGAATTGCGGATACGCAAACTATGAATACAATCACAAGTTCAAAGTGCTCTTTGATAAACGGTATGTTCCCTAAAAAATAGCCTGCGAGCGTGCATATAAACACCCATCCTGCTCCGCCCAAAATGCTCCACGGCACAAAGGTTCTGAATTTCATGCCGCTCATACCGGCAACAAAAGGAACGTAGGTTCTAAAGAAAGGCATAAAGCGGCAAATTGTAACAGCCTTAGGTCCAAACTTCTCAAAAAATCCGTGGGCTTTGTCGTAATTCTTTTTGTTGAAAATTTTCCCTGTCCCTTTGGCAAACGCCCTGTGTCCTATTTTTGCGCCTAAAAATCTGTTGAAATTATCTCCCAAAATTGCCGCAATGGGAAAGGCGGTCCAAACAATGCTCAAGTCCATAACTCCCACCGCACATAGTGCCCCAATCGCAAAAAGCATTGAATCTCCGGGCAAAAACGGCGTAACTACCAACCCAACTTCGCAAAAGATGATCAACGTAATCAGGGCATAAACCCAAATTCCGTAAGTTGCAACAAACTGTGCCAAATGCACATCTATGTGTCTTATAAAGTCCAAGCCAAACATTAAGTATTCCATCATATATATCCCCACCAAGACTCGAACTTGGGTAACAGGTTTAGGAAACCTGGGCTCTATCCGGCTGAGCTATAGGGACGAAATTCATTTCTTTGCGAATTTTGCGGCAGACCTCTGAACTGCAGGGTTGTTACGAGCCTCTTTTACCATCTTTTTTTGCTTCTCTTCGCTTTCACGCTTTACATGTTCCAGTTTTTTGCCCAGTAAATCACCGAGAGTTACGTTTTGAGATGCCTGCACTACGGGCTTCTTTTTATTTTTTTTGACCATTTTCACCTCTCTAGACAAATTTTAGCAAGTAAATTTAGTAAAAAAAATTTCTAGATTTCAATTCAATGAGCAAAACAGCCCCAAATTTGGTTTGGCTAGACCTAGAAATGACCGGATTAGACCCGGACACCTGTGTTATTTTGGAAATTGCAACCATAATTACAGACCCGCAACTCAAGATTCTGGCAGAAGGGCCGGCCCTGCCAATAAGGCAAAGCGATGAAGTTCTAGACAGAATGGATAAATGGAATCAAAACCACCATTCCCAGAGCGGCTTGATAAACAGGGNGAAAAGTTCCCCATATAACATGGCTACCGCAGAAGAAATGACCCTCAGCTTTATAAAAGGATATACCGAAAAAGAGAGAAACCCGCTCTGCGGAAACTCCATAGGGCAAGACCGCCGCTTTTTAATCAAACACATGCCAAAAATCGAAGCTTGGCTGAATTATAGAAACATAGATGTTAGCTCCATAAAAGAACTCGCAGCCCGCTGGTACCCAAAGCTTCCGAAATTCCAGAAGAAAGAATATCACAGAGCGCAGGACGATATAAGAGAAAGCATAGCCGAGCTTGTGTATTACAAAAACAAGATTTTTGTGCCGGAATTCTAGAATGGAAATAGGAGCAGTGATAACGGCCGGGGGGCTCGGAAAGCGCATTGGCGGTGAAACTCCAAAACAACTCCTCGAGCTACGTGGCAAAGCTATGTGGCGTCACAGCGTAGAGACCTTTCTGAAAAACAAACACATTAAAGCCGTGGTTCTAACGGTTCCAAAAGAATGGCAAAGTCATTTCGCAGATCCATCTATTATCGTTGCGACCGGAGGCAAAGAACGATGGCAATCGGTGAAGAACGGCGTAGAAGCATTGCCGGAAAACATCAGCCACGTGATGGTGCACGACGCCGCCCGCCCATTTGTTAGCGATGATATTATAAACTCGGTGGCCAAAGCTCTTGAAAGCAATTGCTGCATGGTTGCAAAGCCCGTTTTTGACACGGTAAAAATCACGGAAAACTCATTTGTGAAAAACACCATAGACCGCCAGACCGTATGGCTGGCCCAAACTCCGCAAGCCGCCCCCGTAGCCTTGCTGAAAGAACTTTACTCCAAAATGCAAGATTTCCCCGATTTTTGCCCAACTGATGAAGCTTCAATTCTCGAAAAATTCGGCATTCCGATAAAAATTGTAGAAGGCGATATTCAAAATGACAAAATAACAACCATAAAAGAAATGGAGAAGTTTTCATGATAAAAAGGCCGTTGATGCAAAAAGAAATAGATGCGCTCAAAGCCGCAGGAAACACTTGTGATAACTGGAACGACATAAGGGTTGCGCAGAATTTCACAACAAAAAATATTGTCAATTCAAAATTCACCGGCAAAGTAAAACTGCACGGATTTTCCGGCAAAACGCTTGCGCACAAAGGCGTTGAGTTTCAAACCGGAATCTTCAACTCGTGGATAAACGAAAGCGTTGTAGAAGATGCCTGCATTTACGATGTAAAGCTTTTTTCACATTCTGTGGCTTGCGAAGATGCCTTGATATTCGACGCGGGCTCAATTACTTGTGATAAAGAGATGGATCATATAAAAGTGGGTACGGAAATGGGGTATCGTGTTTTGAAACGGCAATTCAGTGAAAACGAGAGAACCGTTATTGGCAGGGGAGCCAGAGTTTGCAATATAAGCTCGCTTGAGAATTCGCATTTGGGAGACTTTGTTTGCGTTGAAAGCGGAGCCTTGGTAAGAGACTCGCTGCTTGAAGACAACTGCGTGGTGACGGATAATGCAATTATAAAATCATCTTTTATAGGTTCATTCTCGCACATTGGCGAAGCCGAGGTCACAAGCTCTCTGGTTGGGCCTCTGGTGCAAATTCACCACCACAGTTTGCTTATCTCTGCGCTTTGGCCGGAGGGTAGAGGCAACGTAGGTTATGGCGCAAACGTGGGGAGCAACCACACGGGCAGAATGCCGGACCAGGAGATTATGCCGGGCCTTGGGATGTTCTTTGGGCTTGGGTGTTGCATAAAATTTCCCGCAAATTTTTCCGAAGCACCGTTTTCCATGATAGCAACAGGCGTTGTGTGCGAACCCATGCGCTTGAGATACCCATTCACTTTGATAAAAAAAGATGAGATAATTCCGGGTTGGGTTTATGTCAAAAATATTTACGGCGTTTTAAGGAGCATTTACAAATGGGATAAACGCAGCGGAACAGATGATAATATTGAATTGCTGTACTCAAAGCAGGTGCTGAACTGCGTTAAGTATGCTTGCAACATTTTAAAGGATACGGATTTTTTGGAAATTTCGGCAGAAGCTTATGAACTGTATGTGGAAGATTATTCCTATTACAAACAGAACAAAAAGCTGAACCCTTCCATAATTCCACGCATTGAAAAGAATTGGGAGAGAGACAGCAAACGAGGTCAGGAAATTTTTGACAATTATATGGATTTTCACCCAAAAGACAAGGAATTTCTAGATTACCTCCATGATCATAGCTCCTAGTGTTTTAAATGCGAACTTTCTCAATTTGGAAGCGGATATAAAAGCCACCGAAAGGGGAGGCGCAAACTGGATTCACTTAGATATAATGGACGGAAATTTTGTTCCCAACATTTCTTTTGGTCCCGGAATTGCGCAGCAAATTCGCAAGTGCACAAAGCTTCCCTTGGATTGCCATTTGATGATAGAGAACCCGGAGCTGCATGTAGAGGCATTTGCGAAAGCCGGAGTTCAATACATAACCGTTCACGCCGAGGCTACCAAACATTTAGACCGTTTGCTGAACCGGATTAAAGAGCTTGGATGCAAGGCTGGAGTTTCCATAAACCCGGCCACCCCCTTGGAATCCATAACAGAAGTTTTAGACCTTGCGGATCTGGTTCTCATTATGAGCGTAAATCCTGGTTTCGGCGGCCAGTCCCTTATTCCATACTGTTTAGACAAGGTAAGCCGCCTGCGAGCCATGAAACCCAATCTGCAAATAGAGATAGACGGCGGAATAAACCTGAAAACCATGCCTCAAGCTAAAGCTGCCGGTGTAAATGTCTTTGTAATAGGCTCCGCAATCTTTGGAGCAGAAAATATTGAAGAGGAAACTCGAAAATTTTCTACATTATAACCTGAACTATTTTTTATCACCAAGGAGATATTATGTCCAAGAGCAGCTCACCCACAAGCCACGCAAAGTTAAATGCGTGGGTAAAAGAGATAGCCGCCCTAGTTGAACCCAGTGCCATTTATTGGTGCGACGGATCCAAAGCGGAATACGACGAGATGGTTAAGATACTTGTAG
>JGI24695J34938_10002794_pt1 | contig 12792 bp, 10 predicted proteins | sample TergutCo191P3_FD_34938 | JGI IMG/M metagenome (IMG submission 34938) | reverse complement strand
GCGCCTCTCTGACCGCGCCTTCGGCAAGTCCTGTAATATCAACGCCGGGAATTCCCCTGCGTATATCCGTCTCAACCCGGATAATGATTCCGCCGGCCCCAAAGGGCATGTAAGCCATTACACTCATATCACACTCCTGTGTTTGATACTTATATATGGCGCGCAGATGCGTGGCGCTTGACCGAAAATGAAAAAAAATTAATTTTTTTAAATTTTTTACTTTCAGTTAAAGGAATAATCAACTTTTAGTTGGTTTAACATCTGTTAGAGGTAAAACAGCGCTCTGTTATCAGCAAAGACGCTATCCACAGGTACGCCAGAAAATTCGAGTAGCTGTCATCATAGCGTTGTCAATTTTCTTTACAAATACACATTATATGGTAAAATATCTTATAGAGAACTATTCTCAAAAATTCAAATGAAAAGGAGATTATTATGAACGATTTATATACATCGATTGTTAGACTGGATTTTCAGTACGCCCATCGATTTATGAACTGGCCAAGGGAAGCCAAACATCTTCATGGGCATTCAGGTCTTTTGGAAATTGAACTGGAAGACAAGGTAGACCCCGTTACGGGCTATGCGCACGCTTGTAAAGAGGGTTTTAAAAAAGCATGGGAAGTTGTTGACCACTTCCATCATGCGACATTATTCCAGGAAGGAGACCCGCTCCTTGACGCTGTTCTTGCTGTATACAAGAAAGAAGGAATTTGCAATGATCCTGATAATTGCGTTCCACTAAAAAAGATAGACAATCCGCTTGCTTGGTCATACCCTGAATACCGTATAATTGTTACAAAAAAGGTTTCTACCTGTGAGAATCTTTGCGAACTTTTTCATGCGCTCCTTAAAGATAGAATGCCTATCAAAAAAATTACAATGCGTTCTTCAAGTATAAATGCTGCAAGTAAAGTTTTTAAATAAGCAAAACCAGTTGTGCTAGCGTTTTTCATTGAAAAAAGCGGATAATACCTGTGAATTATGTCTTTATATTATATATTGCATAATTCATTAGTAAAATATATCCTAATAAAAGATAAAATGAAAAGCAAACCTGAAATTATCGTAATGCTGACTCAAAATGACGTTACAATGCAAAACGCCCGTGATATTTTTCTATCCGCGTGCGATTTAGATATAAACAACTGGGGTTTTAAAAATACAGGAATCAGCAATGATGATATGCTTGCGCTTATCAAAACAATAAAAGAAAAAGGAAAAACTGCGATTCTTGAAATTGTAAATTATGATGAATCTTCATGTCTTGAAATTGTTAAGACCGCGTCTGAATACGGAATTGATCAGGTAATGGGAACCGTGTATTATCCGTCAATTCATGATTTTCTTGATAAAAAAAATATTCCGTATAAACCGTTTGTAGGCAGGGTCAGCGGAAATCCAAGCATTCTTGAAGGCAGTCCTGAGGAAATTATTAATGAAGCAAAAAAACTTTTAGACAGAGGAATTTCCGGTTTCGATCTTCTTGCGTACCGCCACGCAGAAAACGCGGAAGAACTGGCGCGTAAATTTATAAAAGAAATTGACAGCCAACGGGCAAAAACGAGCATATCAGGGGGCGTTTGTACTTTGAAACAAATTGATTTTATATTTGATATTTCACCGTGGGCTTTTACAATAGGTTCCGCTTTATTTGAAAATAAGTTTGCGCCTAACGCGAATATTACGCTTGCCGGTAATTTTAGAGAAAATCTTTCGGCGGTTTTGAAATATTATACTACTACACCGGCAGCACAGTCACCTCAGCGCCCAGCGCCTTCGCAGCCTGTTCCGCGCTTTTCATGCCAGTGATGATAACCGGCGCTGTCGGCGTTCTTGAGCCAAGCGAAGCGAAAGCGCGCGATATATCCGCGGTTGAAACGCCGATAAGCCGTTCAATGCGGTTCTTGCGGTAACCGTCTTCGATGCCGTAGAGGAATCTGTAAAAGTCAATAAGACCGCTTTCGGCGCTTGTGCGCGGGTATGTTTCTTTCGAGTAACAGCCGATGATGCTCTTCACAAGATAATCCTCATCGCCGCCGCCGCAATATTTAAGGTTATTATTATTTTTTTTCATTATTTCAGAAATTACGTCTAACGAACGCATCGGATTAGGATCGCGATATGTCGCGAAAGATACGCAGTTTTCAAGGCTGTCGCTGTTGATAAACGCGCCATACGCGCCTCCTTTCATGCGTATATCTTCCCATAACGCTCCTGTGGAAAGCTGGTGCGTTAATACCGATTCCGCGATTTGTTCAACGGTATTAAAAGGCGCTGCGTTAAACGCCAGCGCGGCAAAACCAACCTGCAGCGATTGTGACGTGAATATTTCGGGATTAGACGCAATAACAGCCGAGCCTTGATTGCCGCCAAGACGCGGTTTAGGCGGTCCAAATCTGCCGAATCTTTGCGCAAGTTCCATGCAGGCGGCATCAAGGGCGTTTCCGGTTATATTTACGATTAACCCCACGCTGTTGATTTTATCGCGCAGCTGTTTCAGTTTGCTGATAACGCCGTCTGTGTCCATCTTTGCAAGATAATGAACAAATTCAATCTGCGAGATGCCTCCCCATTTTTCGCTGACCGCTTTGGAACGGGAGCTGCCTCTGCCCGCCCTGCCGGACGCGTAAAGATGCCCCATCGGCGCAAGACTGGAATTTATTTCGTTTTTCATTTCCAAAACAAGATCGTTTATCCGGCGGCGGTCAGAAAAATCAGCTTCGCTGATCAGACGAAACGCTAAATCCAGCGACGGCGCGATTTTTTCATCAAGACATTTTAAACGATAGATGATCCATTCCCGTCCGGCTAAATCAAACTTTCCCGACGCTGTTTGCAAATACGCGGGATTGACCGCTCCTGTACGGTCAGGTTCATTATTTATTACGGCGGATCCGGAATGAAGCAGCGTGGTAAAACCGCCGACAGTACGCGCAAGCAAACTTGACACTTCCGCATAGTCCATTCCGGGAAGCCCCACCGAAACAACCGCCCTTGAAAAAAACTGAAGCCACGGATAGTCCTCCAAATGAAAAATATCCACAGGAAAAGCAAGGTCGATATATGTGATGCCGTTGGTGTGCAGATCGTGGCAGAGGGCGGGCACTCCGCGCAAATCTTCGTGACGGCGCTGAATTAACTCGATTTTCGCGTCAAGGTCGTTACGCGAAAGATGAGGGATTGACGCAAGCGCCTGCGAGCTGTCGCCCTCGCTTTGAATTTTCTCAAGGTTAGCGGATTTTTCCTTGATTTTTAAGCGATCGCTTTCGCTTAAGCTTTTCTCCATTTTTGCAAGATCATCGGAAAGTTTTTCTTCCTGCCGCGTTAAAAAATCTTCCTTAGGCTCAATAATTACAAGAGCGCGGTGCGGGTTATCAATTAAATATTTTTGTATTAACGATTCAAAATATCGGCTGTCCGCCGCTATGTTTTCTTTTATTTTTTTAAACACGGGTTCAATCAACACGCCTTCCCACGGCTTGCTGCCGTGAAGCCATGTTCGCAAAGAACGCCGCATCCAAACAAGAGAAAAAGGNCCGCCNGCGCGGTGGATTTCACGCTGAGAAAATTCCATGCCAAGAATTGCCGCTTCAATTTCTTCATGAGGTATTCCTTCCTTGACAAGGCGGCGCAGTTCTCCTGTTATTAGCTCATCAACTTCTTTGCACATTTTTTCAGGATCGCCGTCAACGCTTTTTAACCCCGCTACAAACAGGGTCTCTCTTATCTCGCCTTCAAGCCCCGATACTGGAGAAATATCTTCGCCGATACCGGATTCAATTAAAGCGCGCGTCAAAGGAGAACCGTCATGGCCTAGAAGAATCTCCGCAAGAGCGGCTAACGCGACATTCTCATTCATATCGGTGACATCGGAACACAGCCATGAAATAAAAATTGTCGATTTTAATTCACTGTCGGCGGGACACGGCACATGAATTTTTTTAGGCTCTTTCCATCGTTCTGTTTTTACGATTGGATCGCAGGCTCTGCCGCCTTCAAAATTTGAAAAAAATTCTTTATTTAAAAAGTCCAGCTGCTTTTCTGTCGGGATATTGCCTGCAAGAAATATTCTGCAATTAGACGGCGAATAGCGCGTCCTGTGAAAATCCTTAAAAGCTTCCCATGTTAATTGCGGAATTTCTGACGGGTCGCCGCCTGAATCAAACGCGTAAGGAGTGCCGGGCATAACGGCTTTTACCGACCAGTTAGCCGCAAATGTATCCAATGATGAATAAGCGCCTTTCATTTCGTTATACACAACCCCGGTTATGTTAAGATGTCCGGAGGACAGCGGCTGTTCTCCAGGCTGCGGCTCATCTCCGTTTTCTGGCGGAATGTACTCCAATCTGTGCCCTTCCTGCATGAATGTCCACTCGGGAATTAACGGTCTGAAAACCGCGTCGCCGTACACTGACATCAGGTTGAAATAATCGTGTTCGTTAACAGAGCTTGCGGGGTAAACAGTCTTGTCGGGAAATGTCCACGCGTTTAAAAATGTGTGCAAACTTCCCTGGGCAAGCACGATAAACGCGTCTTTTAGCGGATAACGCTCGGAGCCGCAAAGAACCGAATGTTCGGTTATATGCGCGACGCCGGTATTATCCTGCGGAAAAGTCGCGAAAGAAAATGAAAACAAATTTTCGTTGTCGTCATTCAGAATATGAAAAACTTCCGTGCCGCATTTTTCATGCTTAGCCCAAATTCCAACGGCTTTTAGCTCTTCAAGGTCAACTACGTCAAGAATGATAAACCCGCTGTCCAGTTTTTGTCCTTTAGTCAAATTTGTTTTAACGATATTTTGTCCGCTCATAAATAAACATCCTTGTCAGTGTATAGAATAATCTCCCCTCTTTCACGGGCAAGCCTGAACCACGCAAGAAAATCTTTTGCCGCGGCGTCGCAGTCGCGTTTTGGCACAGGTCCCAGAATCTCTGATTCTTCCTGAATTATTTTTCTTCTGCCTTCCGAAACGCAGGACAGAATTTTTTCGTTGAATTCTTTGCTTCTGCCTTTTAATAAAACAGCGATATCCCGCTCTGTCATCATTTTTAATTTCTCCTGAATGGGACGTTCAACTGTTTTAATAATGTCATCTAACGTATAAAGTTTGTTCTTTAAATCTTTTCCTATTTTTGGATCTTCCATTTCAAGTTCATTGATAAGCCTGTCGCCGAAAGAATATTCCCCCTGCTTAAGAATTGCGGCTAATGTTTGTATGCCGTCAATCTCAACATCTTTCGCGCCGCCTGATATGTGCCTGACTTTTTCTTTAAAAGCGGCGGACACCTGCTCAAGCACTTCAGGCATAACTTCCCCCTGATGCGCCATGCGCTTTAAGATAACAGGTTTGAGTTTTGGAGGAAGTTTGCTTATAGTTTGGGCTGAAAGTTTAGGCGAAAGGCGCGCGAGAATAAGCGCTATGGTTTGCTCGCTTTCATTTTTAAAAAGCATAACAAGCTGTTCAGGCGAAAATTCTTCCAGAAAAGTAAACGGGCTTGCCTTAGATTCAGGAACCGCCTTGTTGAGCAGCGCCTCTCCTTTTTGCGGCCCTTTCGCCGCGTAAAGAATACGCCGCGCCGTATCNATACCNCCTGAAGAAAAACCGTTTAAACTGTAAGGCTGCAATTTAGCGCNGGAAAATAAAGCGTGAAATTCCGCGAAGATTNCGTCCCGTTCTTCCGGAGAAATTGTTTTAATCAGCGCTATTTCTTTTGTTATTTCATCTACCTGATCCGGATCAAGTTCAGAAAGAATACCCGAAGCCTGTTCGCTTCCAATCAATATTAAGAATTTAGCCACGCGCCTGTATTTAGATTCTTTCGCCGCCGCGCCATCAGGACGCGGATATTTCAACAAAGCTTCCCGCGCAGTTAGCTCGTCATTTTGAATTTTTCCGGTTTTAAAAAAGTTTCCAGTTGATATCGGCTCATCAGGTAATGGATTTACATTGTTATTAATGGTTTGTTTATACATTTCAATACCATGCCGAATAAGGTTCCCCATAAACAAAAATTATATTATATTATATAGATAAATAAAAGAGGATTTTACATGGTTAGAAAGGCGGCGGTAATTACACTTATTATTGTTATCGGNNTTTTTTATTCCTGTGGCGTNAAAAATACCGCTCCTGTCATCAATACAGAAAATAATCAGGATATTGAAACNGCCGAAGCAATAGAACCGCCGGAGCCNACAAGGGCAGAACTGGTAATGAAAGCGCTGGCGCGGGCATATCCGGATCAAATTGAAGAAATTGAATTTCGCAATGATGATTGGGCTGTCCTGCTGAGAGACACATGGTATTTCTACGCGGGAGGAAGATTGCTGCCTGAAAACGAAATAGAAAATTTGGAAAAATACAGACCCTATCAAATTTATAATTACCCTGCCGAACTGCCNCCCTGGAGGGAACTCACTCCGGAAGAAACAGAACGGCGCAAGAACTGGATAAAAAACAGAAACGAAAATCCAAACCCTCTTCTGCGTTCCAATTTTTTTATTGACGATCTTTGGCAGTCGCCTAATCAAAGGGAAACAGAAAAAAATATGGAACGAATCACCTTTCTTGGAAAACAGGCAAAAATACATAAATTAATAAAGGAAAAAACAGCTATTGTAGAAGAGCGAATTTTCGAAGCCGCAAAAACCGATCCGCAGATTCAAGCGTGGATTAACAGCATCCATATACTGGAAGGGTACGGCTGGCGCAACATAGCCCAAACACGTTCCAGATCGTATCACTCTTACGGGTTAGCGATCGATCTTCTTCCCAAGTCGCTTGGAAAAAAACAAACATACTGGCTATGGACATCTCAATACAGGGAAGACTGGTGGAATGTTTCGTATAACGAACGCTACCACCCGCCTGAGGCAGTTATAAAAGCGTTTGAAGACAACGGATTTATCTGGGGAGGAAAATGGCCTCTATTTGATACAATGCATTTTGAATATAGGCCTGAGATATTAATATTTAGCGGACTTCTGCCGTAAAAAACGCTTGTTTAAATATATAACATATAGTATAATATTCTGGAAATAAAGGAATAATAGACGGGGCAGTCCGTCTTTTATATTATCCCGTTGGGATAAGCTGCTGTCTGACAGCGGATATTTTCGGTGATTACCCGTCATCAAAAGCAGGTTTTCATCTAAAAAGGAGTGTTTTAAATGAAAAACACATTAAAAATTTTAGGGATTATCGCTCTGGTAGCTTTAATCGGTTTCACAGTGATCGGGTGCAAGAAAGATACTTCCGGGGCAACTACCGGTAAAAGCGGCGCAACAAACTTCCTTGCCGAATATGAAACATTTGTAAATGAATATGCTGATGTAATGAAGAAATTGGATGCCGGAGATGTTTCTGTGCTCAATAAAGTTGACGGATTAGTGGAAAAAGCCGAAGAAATGGAGAAACGCTTTAAGAGTATTGCTGAGTCTGATTTTACAAAAGCGCAATTGCAGAAATACAAGGATTTAACAAAACTTATAGAGGATTTATAAGAGTTATTATCCTGCCGTCTGTTACAATGGTTTTCTTCTAAAAATATTGTAACAGACGGATTAAAAATAAAAAAATAAAGTTAATAAATGAAATGCAGATTTGCATTAAACCTTCGTCAAACTAATGCGAGAAAATCTGTATAATCCAGCCTGTATGAGTTTTGAGCCAGATACCACTACAATACCATTACAAAAAAATGGCGCATAATAATATAATCCAACCAACAGCGACAATATTTCCACAAATAGTTATTTGCTAATGTTTTCAAAAAATTGAAAATAAAGTAATGGCAAAGAAGAATGAAATTAATGAAGAATATATTCTGCAATTAATCAGCAATAATATAAAACGTTTTCGATCTCTGCATAACATGTCCCAGTTAAATCTTGCGCTTAACACAGGTCTTACACATAACTTTATCAACGATATTGAAAATTGCAAAAAAGGAGTGTCGTATAAAACTTTGGCAAAATTTTCGGTTGTTTTTAATGTTGAGCCTTATCAATTTTTTCTGCCCGAAAATATTCCTAACAATGAGATAATGGTCTATGTAAAAGATATAAATGATTCAGTGCAGAAAGTTGTGAACGATTTAACTCAGCAGTATTTAACAAGGGATAAAAAATAAGTTTTACTATTCAGAAATACTAATCAAGCTATGATATAAACGCCTTCACCAAGCAGAGCTTTAAATTCTTTTTCGTCCAGCGTTTCTTTTTCCAGCAGCGCGGCGGAAACCGCGTCAAGAATATCGCGTCTTTGTTCAAGAATATCCTTCGCTTTGGCGTACTCTACATCAATGATACGGGCTATCTCTTCATCGACATATTGCTGCGTACTTTCGGCGTATTCGCGCTGGAAAGACGGCTCTCGCTGTTCCTGGCCGTTCATGTTCATGCCGCGTGATGTTAGCGCGACATTGCGGAAACGATCGCTCATACCGTAGTCGGTGATCATCTTGCGGGCGATGTCTGTCGCCTTGGTCAGATCGCTTGCCGCTCCTGTGGAATATTCGCCTGAGATCATTTCTTCGGCTATTCGCCCGCCAAGCAAAATGTCTATCCGTCCAAGCAGATCTGATGCCGTAACGGTATAACGATCTTCAAGCGGCAGCTGGAGCGTATAACCAAGCGCGAAGCCGCGGGGGATTATCGAAATTTTTTGAACGGGATCGGCGTTAGGTGTAAATGCCGCGACTATTGCATGACCTGCTTCGTGAAAAGCTGTCAGTTTTCGCTCTGCCTGTTTGATTACCCGCGTTTTTTTCTGCAAGCCGGCGACTGTTTTTTCTATCGCTTCGTTAAAGTCAAGCTGGCACACCATTTTACGTCCCGCCCTGACTGCCAAAAGCGCGGCTTCGTTTACGATGTTCGCGAGATCCGCCCCGGAAAAACCGGATGTTACGCGCGCGACTGTTTCAAGATTTACGGCAGGATCAAGTTTTACAGGTTTAGAGTGAATATGCAAAATCGCTTCTCTGCCCTTGAGATCAGGCCTGTCAACAAGCACCTGACGATCAAACCTACCCGGTCGAAGAAGCGCCGGATCCAGCACGTCAGGGCGGTTAGTCGCGGCAAGGAGAATAAGACCGCTGGTGCCGTCAAAGCCGTCCATCTCAACGAGGAGCTGGTTTAATGTCTGCTCACGCTCGTCATTGCCGCCTGCTATGCTGTTGATTCTGCTTTTGCCGATTGCGTCTAACTCGTCAATAAAGATGATGCACGGCGCTTTGCCTCTTGCCTGCTTAAAAAGATCGCGGACACGCGCGGCGCCGACGCCGACAAACATTTCGACAAAGTCCGCGCCGCTCATGCGGAAGAAGACGACTCCCGCTTCTCCCGCAACCGCCCTCGCGAGCAGTGTTTTTCCCGTTCCGGGCGGCCCGACAAGAAGCACGCCTTTAGGAATCTTGCCGCCGATGTCTTTGTACTTTTGAGGACTCTTTAAAAAATCGACAACTTCGACAAGTTCTTCTTTCGCTTCATCAACCCCTGCGACGTCGTTGAAGCGTGTTGTGATATCTCCTTCCGCGACAATGACAGCGCGGTTCTGCCCGACAGAAAGAACATTGCTGCCCATGTTGCCAATTCGTTTAATCACAAAACGCCAAATCAATATGAAGAAGCCAATCGGCAATACCCAGCTAAAAATAAAATTGAGAACCGTATTCCCTTCGCGCGGCGGCGAACTATACGCGACTTTTCGTTCGTCAAGAAATTTTATAAAGTCCGGATCATAAATTGATACTGTGCGATAAATCCTTTCCTGAGAAACGCCGGAAGAAAGCCCGGCGCCTAACCTTGAAGATTGCTGTCTTGCCGCGTTTGTAAAACCAGTAAAATAAGAATCTGTTAATTCCACGCGTTTAATTTCGCCGGAAGTAATACGCGCTTTAAACTCAGAAAAATCAATCGCCGGATTTAACCTGCTGAGGAACACATAATTAAAAAGGCTGATCCCGACCAGCAGGATTGCAACATAAATAAGGAGAGCTTTCCAGCCCCCAAACCCCTTCAAATCGGGCAGTTTCGGCCCGTTAGACCCGCCAAACGGAAACATGGGGCCATTGTCATTCTTGTTATCTTTATCCGAATTATCGCTCATCTATATCCTTATCTTTTATTAAAGCATATATTGATGAAGTCTGCAAGGTTGCGGCTTTGTCCAGTGGTGTATGCCTAATGTGTAGGCGAAGGGCGCGCGCGGAAATCCCTCTAAATATGACTTGACGAATAATGTGATTCTACATAAGAATATATATGCATTTTAAGGAGATTGTAATGAAAAAACTTGGATTTTTGATTTTATTCGGAATTGCAGCTTTTTCTGTAACTTATGCTGTGGGGTTTAATGTCAGCGTAGGTTTTGGCGGTGATTTTGGACTTGGTTTTACAAGTTTCAATACTAATATTCCTGAACCAGCGAAAGCTGAAGCAGAAGACGTATTAAAAAATGAGGATTGGAACAGGGGTGGATTTTGGTTTTATATAGACCTTACTTATTTAGAATTAAATTTAGGCGGGAAATATTATAACATTACAGTGGATCAACTTGGCTTAGATTATAAGGAAACACAAAGCTTTTTTAATGTTGGTTTAATGGTGAAATATCCATTTTCTGCAAATGAAAAAATTTCACTTTTTCCATTTGTTGGTTTTGATTGGCAAATATTTACAAAAGTAAAAATGTCACAAGGCTCCTATTCCGAAGAGTATAGCCGTTCTGATTTATCTGATTTTGATGTTGATAAAAATTATTATGATCGTTTTGTAATAAATTTCGGGTTTGGAGCAGATTTTTTTGTTTGGCGGGGAATGTACATTCGTGCCATATTAAATTATGGAATAAATTTACATACAAAAAGTCAAAAAGATATAATAGATTTAATCAATGATTATGGCTATGATGTATCGATTCTGAATCATGGACCATCAATAAAATTAGCAGTTGGTTATAGGTTTTAATTATTTTGCAATAATAATAATTAAGGATTAAATTACGTGTACAATCGGCATCTCAACTCATCAAACGATGCATCCGCTCCCCAAGCGCGATTGCCTCTTCCCGCGTAGGCGTCGATGTCTGGATAAACACCCCCTTGCGTCCGAAGAAATCGATCAGTTTTTTGGAGTATTCGGCTAAATCCGTTACTCTATCGTTCTTGACGGCGCCGTCCAAATGATCCCAATAAAAATGGCGAAGGCACAGGGCGGTTTTGCCCGACACCGCGTCGCGGACTTTTTCCCAATTTTGAACCTGCGGGATTGTAAAGTCAAGACCGCGCAGGCCGGGGATTTCCATCATCGCTTCGGCGACATTTGAAACGTCTCCGCACGAATGAACCACAATGCCGCCGAATTCTTTGGCAATCATGGAATTGTACTTAACGCCGAATTCGCGGTACAGGTTAGGTGACAACAACGCGGCTGTATCGTCGCTGATACGGATGCCCATATCTTTCGGCACATACCAGAACTCGTGGCTTACCCCGTAAAGGTTTGTTATGCGCTTTAGCGTTTCACGGATGTAGCCGATTGTCGCTTCGGTGATTTTTTCCATGAGCGCGTGCACTTCGTCAGGATAGACGAGGGTGGCTTCTATAAAAGAAGTGTATTCCCAAATTAGAGACGCGGTGACAAGCGGAGACGGAACATTCACGACCCGCAGAGGAATTTGCGATTTGGATTGCAGCGCTTCGACATGTTTCCATGCCTGTTCAAAATACGGATTGTTAACAGGATCGGGGACTTTCAATTTAAAAACATCGTCAATATTTTCTTCGCGGATAATCGCGCTGACCCACGGATCCGCTTCGTCGTTAGGTTTACATTCGCAGCCGAAAGCGCCGGCTACAATGTTGATCCCCTGATTCGGCTTTATGTTTGGAAAACCGTAATCGTAAACGCCTTCGCGTTTTTTTTCGTGTTCTTCCGCCCATGCAATTTCCGCGTCAGGATTATTGTAAAACTTTTTTGTAGCCATGTGCATCGGACCAACTTCAATTACAAAGGGAACTTCATCTAATTCGTCCATTGACTGCCCGCGATCATTGCCCAAACGCCAATTATCTTCAATTAATTTTTTCTTTGTTTCGATGCTGAGTATTTCCGCCATTTTTTCTCCTGTTAATCAAATTATAATAATTATTTTACCCCTATCTGCGCGGCTGTTGTGATAATTTTTTCTAAGTATCTTCCTTCTCTTTCCGAAAGTCCGGCGCGGGCAATCATATCCTGTAAAAAGCGGGTTTGATCTTCTCTGCCGGGTTTTTTGTAAAAACCGAGTTTTTCAAGCGTCTCTGTTATTTGTTTGACAATAACCGAGATTTCTGTCTGGTTCATGGCTGTCCGCTCCCCTTTGACGGGGTTTTGCTTTTCCATCGCAAGAAAAAATTCGTAAGCGTAAACTTGTACGGCATGAGACAGGTTGAGTGAAGGGCAGGCTTCCGAAGCGGGAATATGAGAGGCGATGTTGCATAAATCCAGTTCCGCATCTTCAAGCCCGGTGCGCTCGTTGCCGAAGACGATAGCCGCGGGGCCTGGGCGCTCCGCGAGCCACGCCGCAAGCTCACGCGGCGGCATTGTGATATTTTTACGGTGATTCCCGCGCCTGCGTGTTGTGCCTACCACGACCGGGCAGTCGGAGATAGCTTCTGCAAGGGTGTCATAGATTCGCGCGTTTTCCCAGACATCACGGGAATTAACAGCCCTTGTTAAAACAGTTTCCGTAACAAGAGGCTGGGGCGAGGCAAGCCGCAGCTCGCAAAGCCCCATGTTTTTCATGGC
>JGI24695J34938_10002792_pt1 | contig 12795 bp, 16 predicted proteins | sample TergutCo191P3_FD_34938 | JGI IMG/M metagenome (IMG submission 34938) | reverse complement strand
ATTGCGTTTGCGATCTTCTGCATCATGATTGTTTTACCGGTTCTAGGCGGTGCGACGATTAACGAGCGCTGACCCTTTCCGATTGGGCAGAAAAGATTGATAACTCTTTCGCTTACTCCTTCTGTTGAAGTTTCCAAGTCGAGTTTTTTATTCGGATAAAGCGGCGTAAGGTTGTCGAAGGGAATGCGGTTTTGAGCGACAGTGGGGTCGTCGTAATTGACAGTTTCAACGCGCAGCATTGCGAAGAAACGCTCGCCTTCTTTCGGGCTGCGAATTTGTCCGTAAACAGTGTCGCCTGTTTTTAACGCAAAAAGTCTTATCTGACTTGGACTGATGTAAATGTCGTCGGGACCGGGAAGATATGAGTTCTGAGGGCTTCTAAGAAAACCGTAACTGTCGGGCAGTATTTCCAGTGAGCCGTAAGCGTAGATGATGCCGCCTCTTTCCGTGTGCGCTTTAAGAAGGGCGAAAACAATTTCCTGTTTTTTTAAGACGACCATATCGTCGTGTGTAATGTTATAACAAGCTGCAAGTTCGCGAAGGTCTTTCATGTTAAGTCTGATAAGTTCGTTTATTGTAAGGCGGGGTTTGCTGTTATCCTGATCTTGGCGCGGAATTGGTTTGCCGTATAAATCCGGCATGGAAGGTAATTTTGGAAGGGAAGGAAGGACATCCGTTTTGCTTTGATCCGGCTGCGCTTCCTGATCGTTTCCGTTTTCAGGACCGCGGGAAATATCGTTTGAGGCGACGTTTGAATCAGAGGAAATTCTTTTTACCCTGACATTTACGCGTCCTGCGCCTTCCTGTTTGTCGCCGTTTTCGGACTCTGAACCGCTCGCCGTTTCTTCGCTGCTTTCGGTATCACCCTGATCGTCGTTTGCAGGCCTTCTGCCTCTTTTTAAAATTGCCATTTCTACCACCTATGGATTGTGCCGTTACCGGCAAGATTTGCTGTTCTTTATTTTAATAAACACAAATTGATTTTTGAAAGGATACTCCCATTCTAATATTTTCTTTATTTTATGTCAAGGTATGTTTTCCAAACATTCCAAAATCATTTCCAGCGCAGCAATTGCGGCGCATATTCGCACGGCATTTCTGGATCCCGTAAAATGAAACTCCCGCGCTTTTATTGAAGCGCACGCTTCATTTGAGGCGCGCACCGCAGACGCTGTCCATACTGTGCCGACAGGCACGGCGCTTCCGTCTCCGTCAGGACCCGCAAGACCCGTAACAGAAGTTCCGATATTCGCGCCGCTTTTTTGCAATGCGCCAAGCGCCATCGAACAGGCGGTCTCTTTGCTTACAAGTCCGTGCGCGTCAAGCTCTCCGCTATTTAAATCCAGCATAAAAATTTTCGCGTCTTTGGTGTAACATACAAAAGAGCCCCACAATACGCTCGATGCGCCTGAAACATCCGCCAGCAAGCCTGATATCAAACCTGCGGTGCATGATTCGGCTAACGCCAGAGTGCCGCAGCGCGCTTTTAACTTTTCAACTACCATCTTAGCCGACACTTCTGCCTGTATTAATAACTGAGGGATTGGCAGCTGCGAATCTATATTAAGTTCTGACATTACTGCGCTGTAAATCGGCTTTTATTTCTTCAGCTGGACGGTGGAAAATTTCCACGTCTTTTTCCACATTTGTCATTTTACATTTGCCTTCGAATAAAACGCCGTCCGCTATGCGGAGTTTCGCGGCGCTTATATCACCCTGTACCTTTGCTCCGCTCATCATGTCAACTTTATCAAGCGCGTGCACAGTCCCCACAATATGACCGAAAACCGTAAGCGAGTTTACCGTTATGTGATCTGCGTCAACAGCGGCTTCCTTGTCTACGATAAGGTCCCCTGACGCGTCAATCGTGCCTTTAAAATTTCCCTGAATGCGCAGGGTAGTCGCAAATTTCAAAATACCGGTAAAGCTCGTGGTTTTACCGAGGACTACTACTTCCGTTTTTTCTTTCTTTCTGCCTTCCTTTCTTGGCATCTTACCCTCATTATCAAGCGGCCGGAAAGCCGCGCGTAGAATCGTACATTAAACGAAGTTTAATACTACTGCTGCTCCTGCTGAAGGAACTTTCGTATCTGACTTTCCAAAACCGAAAGCCCTATCTCATCTTTTTTTAGATTATCCCATTCGTTGATTGTTTTTTCAATCCTTGCGTCAAGCGCCGCGATATGTTTGCGCACTGAAAGAATCTGCTCGCTGACAGGCGTTACAAGCCCCACAAGCGTTTCAGGATTAAAATCGGCGTTATTTGCGGACGCGTTTTCGCTTATCACGGAAATCGCCTTGTCAAGTTCATCGATACTTCCGACAAAAACCGTAAGATTATCCTTTAAATCCCTGTTTAGTTCTTCGGCAAGAGCAAGACGGGTTTCGCGCACTTTTATCTGTTCAAACAATTCGCGGTTACGCAAAACGGCGTTTATTCGGGCGAGAACTTCAGTAAAATTAAACGGCTTTGTTATGTAATCATCGGCGCCCGCTTCAAAACCGGCAACCTTGTTTTTTACATCATCAAGCGCTGATAGCATTATTACGGAAATACTTTTATAATTCGGATCGCTTTTTAACTGTTTTGTAATATCGCATCCTGTCATTCCCGGCATAACATTGTCAAGAATAATCAAGTCTGGAAGGAATTTTTTAACTTTTTCTAGGACATCCGGTCCATTATCGCATTTTTCAACCACAAAACCGAGCTTGGACAGCATTACTTCAAAAAAATCCAGATTTATTGTTTCATCATCGGCAATTAGTATTTTTTTCTGGGTGTTCATAGCTTCCCCTGCGCATTAGTTTTCTTATTGTACACCATACCGCACCGGAAAGCAACATCACAGCTGCCATAATTGTAAAGAAAACCGCCAAATAATCGCCGTATTTGGCGTATATGGTAATTTCTTTCACAATCGGTATTTTTACATTGAGGAAAACCTCTTTAAAAGGCGGCGCATGAGCTATTAACCTGCCGTCAGGGTCGATTGCGCAGGTTTGCCCTGATGAAGTGGAGCGGACCAAAGCTCTTTTATTCTCTACAGCTCTAAAAACTGCCATTGTAAGGTGCTGGTACTGGGCTGAAAGGCTGTTTGACCATGCGTCATTGGAAAGATTGACAAGAACATCTGCTCCTTTTATTACAAAATTCCTTGAAATATAGCCAAAAGTATCTTCAAAGCAAATTGGAGCCGCGAATTTGAATCCCGGTCCGTTAAAAATTGTGTGTTCGCTGCCTTTTTCCCAAAAATGGGTGTCCGATTCCTGAAGCCATTTGTAAATTCGCGGGAATTGTTTTTTATACGGAAAATGTTCCGTAAACGGAACTAAATGGAGTTTTCGGTAAGTGCCTGTATTCACCCCGTTTTCAAAGAGCATTGCCGCGTTATAATCGACCCTATGCTTTTCCGCGGCGTTAGGATTTATGGCGCTGTCTTTTCGCGCGTCATCATTTCCGATTAAAAACGGCACATTTTGATCTGAAAGGTACTCCAACAGTTCCCTGACAAGCGCCCATGAATTTTGATCGTCTCTGTAAGTTGTATGCCAGTAAATGCGGGGTATAAACGCCGTCTCAGGCCATACAACCATATGCGGCTCAGGTTCTGAGGCAAGCGCTTCATCGGAAAGCCTTATCAATTTGGAAAGATCTTTACGGTATGTTTCAGTTACCTGCCATGACTGAGGCGCCCTGGATGCCTCCCACGGGTCTGTGTTGTGCTGAATAAGCGCGATATTTGCAGACGGATAGAATGAATAGTCTTTCATGTTGATGAATCCGAAGATGAGCGCGCCGATCAATACAACAAGCCATACAGCTGCGGGAATTTTATTTTTAAATTTTATTAAAGAAAAGTTTGATACAAATTCAGCCAGCCAGAATGAAGGAAAGGTGACGAGCGCAGAAACGCCCCATACGCCTGTGACGCACGCGATTTGGATTAAAGGTGTTATGCGCCATTGGGAGTAGCCGATTATTCCGTAGGGGTAGCCGAAAAATCCTTTTGTGCGCAGGTATTCATACGCGAGCCAGATTAACCATTGAACAAGGTATCCATGTTTTGGAAAAAATGTTACCGCCAGTTTTAATAAAACAAAAATTACCGCCATTAAAAAAAGATAGAAAGTGTAAGTGATTGTCCCTGCAAGCGGGTGAAACGTTCCAAGCCAATAATTAAAAAACGCGTAAGCCGTAAAACCGTAAAGCGCTCCCCATCCTGCGCACGATAAAAGACTGCTTCTTTGAATGACTATCAGAATCGGAAGGAGTGAAAACCACGCGGCAAACGCGATGCCGTTTTTAAAAACAGGATTTGGAAATGAAGAAGCGAAAAGAAGCGACGCAAGAATAACAAGCCCCAAGCGGATTAAAATCTGTTTAACCCATCCGCTGTCTTTCATCTTATCCTTGCGTTAAATTATATTATGATTTTTTTTTGGATTTGGCATTGTCGTCGTTGATTGCCCAGACCGCCTGTTTTAATTCTCTGCCTGAACGGAAGGCGACGGCGCCGTGTGAACGGATTGTGATTGTTTCGCCTGTTCTGGGGTTCCGCGCTTTCGGACGCGCTTTTCGCACCTTTACTTCAAATGTTCCAAAACCGCGAAGCTCAATCACCTGGCGGCGCATTAGAGCTTCCTTCATTTCGTCAATGATTAGGTCAATGGCGCCGCGCGCTTCTGTGCGGCTCATTCCCGTTTTTTCGTACAGGGTATCTACAATATCGGCTTTTGTAAACTTTTTTGCTGCCATATTACTGAGCCGCTTTCATTGAATTATAATAACGCTGCATTCTTGACTTTTTGCGCGCTGCCGCGTTCTTTGTAATTATTCCCTTTCCGGCTGCCGTATCAAGTTTTTTTATCATTTCTTTTAACGCGGCATCCGCGCCGGGATCTTTTTTCTGCGTAAGAACAACAAATCTCTTTACGCTTGTTCTTACCGCGCTCTTCGCTGATTTATTTCGCAGACGGCGCTCTTCGCTTTTTCGGTGCCTTTTTTCTGCTGAACTGCTTTTCTTTGCCAAAGGATGACCTCCAAGTCTCTCGTTTAAATTTTTAGCTGAATGTTAATTAAAATCCGACGGACGTCTTTCTTTCCGTTTGCACTTTTCACATTCCGCCATATTTTTTACCTTGCCGCTTTCGAAGAGAGTCTTCATCTTGATTTCTCCGCCGCATGAACACATAAATCTCTGCGTCGCGCTCGCGGTACGGCTGTTTTTACTGGCCTGTGCCATAGTTTTCTCCTAAGAATTAGTATGTAAAAAAGTTACTTAATTACAATAAAAATGTCAACCGTTCTGCTCCGCTTCACCGGGCGGGAAAAGATACAAATCCGGCAATTTATAAGTGCGGTTTAACGCATAGGACTGCGGATTATGGAATCTGCTTGTTGTCGAAATACTGAAAAAGTGAATCAACGGCTCATGTTCGGGTGAATCGATCTTTATTGAAAATTTAAAATCCTTTACGTCATCGGGTATGTCCGCCGGAATGGGCAGAGGCCAGAAACTGTAAGCGCCCGGAGTGCTTGGAACCATTCGGAACGGATTCTGCCAGTTGTTGTTTCTCATGGCGACCAGTTTTCCTTCGTGAAGGAGAACGATGTCAACGCCGGTTATCGGCTCAAAACTTATTCCGTCAAAGATGCGGCCAGCGATTGTAGGAATGTCATACATGGGGCTGTTGACTTTATGCGTAGCCGCGGGAGTTCCGTCGTGCGGAGCTGTCGGGCGCATGTTATGGTTTACAACGCGCAAGCCCTTGTAAATAAGCGTAGTTATGTCGGCTTCGATCTGCTGGTGTTTTACGCCTGACTGTTCAATCCTTGTAAAACCCCTGTTTGACACAATATAGTTGGGTTCAATCCGATTGAGAGTATAGCAGACAGTATCGATGCGGCATTGATAACAAAGGCAAAAATTTTCCGGATTGCCGCCGTTTTGAATTCCGTCAAAAATTTCCTGCACCGAGCTAAACACAAGGTCTTCGTTCGTGTTATGAATATCCATCTAAGCCTCCATTCGTTACTTATATAATATACTACAAGCCTGAACAAATGTCTCCACATTTTTCTTATATTTTTGATTAAAAAAAACTCTTATTGTGTACAGCGTCTGGATGAACGAATTAACCATTTCCGGCTTAAAAGCGCTGGAACTGCTTCCAAAATTGCGTTCTTCATCAAGAACAAAGAGACCCGTCTCGAAGGATACAGGCTCCGGTACATCGATTATAATATCTTTCCCGGAAATATCCAAGCCTTTATTCCTTAATTCTTGCGCAAGTTTTTCTTCGTATTTTACCCGTCCGCCGACTTCTCTTAATGCCGCTAAATCTGTTTTTTCAGGCGGAATTTCCGCTGCTGTGGCAAAAATTCTGCCTTCCCGAACCGATTCTACCAGTGAATTTTGCCCAAGAAGGGAGAAAAGGCTCATATCATCAAGATCGTACAGATCATTTCCCGATAATTCACCTGAATCGAGGCTGTTTATTAGGGCTTTTTTTACCATTGCGGTGGCTGTGCGCACCTGTCTATGCCAATATACCGTTCTATACATCAAATATTTAGAAAAAAGGATCGATTCTACGTTTGGAATCAGCCGGGAATCGATATCCGCGCCTCTTTCCTTGTTCGGATACAGCCTTGAAAGGATAAAATCGACATCCTGAGCGCCGTACGGCACCCCGCAATAGCGGGCGTCACGGTTAAGATAATCGAGTTTATCCGGGTCAAGAGCGCCGGAAAGCAGTTTACGGTAGAAAAGCAGTTCGCCGTCTTTCGCGTCAATTTCCTTGTCTACAATCGCCGCGGTAAATGCCGGATCTGCTCCCGTCGCTCCTACAAGACTGCGTATCGGCTCTTTCAGGATAATTCCGCCTGTAAGCGACTCATGCGAAGACAGCGAAAGCTCCTTTAAAGAGTGGGTATAGGGAAAGTGCCCTAAATCGTGGAGAAGGCAGGCTGCAAGGAATGATTTAACCCCTTCGTTTGTAAGCCATGAGGCGCCGCGTTCTACAAGGTTTTGAAGAAGCCGCCTTCCAAGGTGGTACACGCCGATTGAATGACTTGCTCTTGTATGTGTGGCTCCGGGATAGACAAGGTAGACAGGTCCTAGCTGCATAATCCTTGTAAGACGCATAAACGGAGCGGATTCTGTCAAAAGAGCCTGTTTTTCTGTCATATAAATATGACCCCAAAGGACATCCCTTATAGGCCGGGTATAATCTTCTGTCAGGGACGCTTCGATTGTGCTTTTCATTATCACGAATATTATAGATAAATTCCTTTTTTTTTACTAGAATATATAGTAGTGAGTAATTTACATTTTTTGCGCTTTTTAGCGCTTGGATTACTTTTAATATCTCCCGCGCTTGCCGTGTCTCAAACCCAGGAAGAGCGCGTTTCGAGAGGTTCAATCCCGGAAGAGTTGCTGCGCCCGAACAGGAGTGAAACTCCACGCTATCCCATTGATATGGTAATAGGCGAACTTGGGCAGGGCAGCGTATCGTCCGGCGTGTTTAATTACGCCGACGGTATCTGCGCCGGATTTTTATCGGGGAACAGCGAGTATCGTTCTCTTGCTTCAATCAATTCGTCTGTGAAGGAAAATCTTTTTTCAGCGCTGCAGGCTGTGAGCCCTGTGAGCTACAGAATCGGCGGAGGAAGGGAAGAAGCGGACGGGGCGTATTCCTTTCTTGTAAGGTTTATTGGAAGAGAGCAGGGTATAACAGGCGAATTGTATATAAGGAATGTGACAAGACATATTGAGAAAGAAGACGGAGAAGTAACTTCAACGAGCGCATTGGTGTTTGAAGAATTGCTGCTGGAAGAGCCGAGGACACGCGAGGCAGAACTGCAGGAATCAATATACCGGTATGATTTTTTTCCTTATGAGAGGGTTTTTTGATTTATGGCAACACCTGTCGGACGAATAGAAAAAGAATTTCTTTTTAAAGCGTTATTTGAAGAGAAAATTCCCATTGTTTATATAAAGGACAGAATCGAGTACGTTTTTAAGCTGGATCAAAAAGCGGGAGAGGAACTTGTTTTTCGTCCGATTAAATCTGTGGGGAAATTTAAAAATCATTTTAAACTGCCGCTTCTTTTTAATTACCGCGGGCAGGTGATCGATTTTACCGCGGAAATACTCGCGCAAAAAGAAGATTTAGTTTACTGCAGAGCGCCTGATACGCTTTATAAAAATCTGGATAGAAATTATTTAAGAATAGACACTCCGTCGGATATTAATATTCTTTTTACATTCCGCGGAGACAGATACAATCTCGCGTTTCCAAAAACAAACGAATACGAAAATATCGCATCTGAAGATTTGATGAGAAACATGGACCCTCGCAATTTTTCGGGGCTGATAAAACAGGTAACACAGATGTTAAGCAATTTTGCGGACGGTTACCGAATTATCAATTTTAAGGATAAATTGCCTGAAATTATGGAAGAGCGGATTGTTTCCGAAACCGGAAAAACTCTTTTTATTCCTTCGACCGCGGGCTTCCTGCCAAAAACAGATCCGTATCCAAGGAAGCGCATAATCACGGAAGATCTTTTTAAAAGGTATCTTGAAACAACCGGAGTCGGTCTTACTTTTCTTGACGATCACTGCGCGCGTTTTTTAAAAGGCAAATTTGACGAAGATATTTTTTCCGACGCATGGGTGCCGATTTTGTTTCATGAGTATGTTATCGGTTATATTCACATTTGGATCGATAAACCCGGCCGCCCTCCTTTTGATTTCAGCGTTCTTGACAATGTGTATCAGTACGCCAAAGTGCTAGCCTTCTCGCTTAAAGAAAACGGCTATTTTGAACACGGCAAAATTCACAATGAAGCTTTTGAAGGTAAAGTATTGGACATAAGCGCATCGGGACTTCTTTTCGCCTGTCCGCTTGGTTCCAGTCTTCTTACAACGCTTATGGTAGACGCTGAACTGACTGTAACAATCGAAGCGCCCAACAGAACGATAAATGTAGTCGCGAAAATTGTCAGGCGTTTTAAAGATAAAAACGCAGGTTATTTCGGCTGCCGCTTTACGAACATGCCCCCGGAAGACACCCGCTTTTTATTTGAGCACCTGTACGGCAGACAGATTGATTCAAGCGATACCGCTTTTCTTTCGGGGCAGGTTTAAATTTTACCGCAGTGTCCGCAGGGCAGCGCGTATTTATTTTTACGTTGTTTCTTATTACTGTGATGTTACGCGCTAAAAGGGAGGTAGTTTATGAAAAGTAAAATTAAATCGCCCTGTATTATTGCGCTTATTGCGATAACAGGATTATCAATGATTGCTTGTTTTCCGGGCACAGAAGAAAAATGCCCGCCTCACGACTGGAGCGGAATTACAGTAACAGCGCCGACATGCGTAGACGACGGATACACGACGCAAACATGCTTGCTTTGTTCTGAGACAAAGCAGATATATCAGATATCCGCGCCCGGACACAACTGGAGCGGAATTACAGTAACAGCGCCGACATGTGCAGACAAAGGATACACAACGCGAACCTGTTTACGTTGTTCTAAAATACTGACAGGGCCGGCAATCGAGTATGGACATACATGGGGAGACGATGCAGTAACAGCGCCGACATGCAGAGACGAAGGATACACAACGCAAACATGCTCACGTTGTTTTGAAACACAGCAGATAAAACCGACCCCCGTAAATGGTCTTAACCACGTATGGGGTAACTTTGTAGTAACAGAGCCGAAATGTGAGGAGTTTGGATACACAACGCAAACATGCCTGCGCTGCTCTGAAACAGGGCGGGTAAATTATGTATCTATGCTGGGACACACATGGGATTGGACAGAGCATACGCCCGGCAGCGGACTTTTGCAATGTCAGGCGGCAGACTGTACGGCAACGGCAGGAGTCGGGATCACAGGACCTGCGGGCGGGAAGATTTTCTATGTTAGCGCATCAGGGTTTACAGTTTCAGACGAAGAATCATTTACCGCCTATTACCTTGAAGCCGCTCTTTTAGATGTAGGATCATACGCATGGGCATCATCAAGCTATCTTCTTAGAGCTGTACCGGGAACCGGAACAATAATAGGAACAGGCAAAGCAAACACAGCCGCGATTCTTGCCTTTGACGCTGACGCGCCTGCCGCGAGAGCGATTAAAAATTATAGGCAAGGAACCGGCGGTAAAGACGATTGGTTTCTGCCGAGCAAAGACGAATTAAATGAATTGTACAAACAAAGAAATTATTTAAGCATATCATCAGGTTTTTTCTGGTCTTCATCGCAGGAGGAGGATGCTCTAGGTTTTAGCGTATGGAGACAGGATTTCAAAAATGGCAATCAGTACTATACCGGTGTCAACACCAAGAGCAACGCCTACAATGTCCGCGCTGTCAGAGCTTTTTGATGAAATATGCTGCGTCCGCGCTTTTTTATTTTCTGTCTCAGTTTGATTAATGTAGAAAGAATGGCAGGGATAATATTATTGATTTTCTACCACAGCCTTGATTTTGCAGTTTTTAATAAAAATCTAAGGTTTTAGTGAAAAAAGATTTTTTAATATATTTTTGAACGGTGGAAATCGCAATTGACTCATAGCAATAAAGCGTTTACAATGAGGACACATTATTTGGAGGAAACCGATGCCTGTTATAAGAAATTCCGCTGATTTAAGCAGTAATTACATAGAAATTGCCGATTTCTGCCATAAATTCAAGGAACCCGTATTTTTAACGAGAAACGGCGAAGGCGATCTTGCGGTTATGAGTATTGAAACTTACGAAGAAATGGCAGGACGCAACGAATTATACAGGCTTATTCAGGAAGGAATAGACGACATAGAAAACGGAAGAACATTAACTGAAGAAGAAGTAATTAAAAATATGCAGTTTGCGTTAGGTAAATAATGTTCAGACTGGAATTTTCCGAAAAGGTAAACGGCGACATTGTTTGTGCATTAAAATATATCAGTGAAGTATTAGAAGCCCCAAGAGCCGCAGAAAATCATTACAACGAATTAATAGAAACTTATAATAAATTAAAAGAAAATCCTTTTAGAAGATCGTTTGTGCAAAACAAGTATTTAGCGTCGAAAGGCGTTAGGTCAATAAGTGTTAAAAACTATATTTTATTTTATAAAATCAATGAAGAGGAAAATAAAATATTTTTATATCGTTTCTTATACAGTAAAAGAGACTGGATTAATATTTTATCAAACGAAATAGAATAATCGGAAAAGCGAAAACATCGAATAACGAGGTTGTCGAATTATATCTTAACGGCGTGTCTTGACACATTGGTAAAGGTTTTATATCAAGATATCAGTAATACTTAGAGGGCAAATTTAAGCCGGATCAAGAGATAGCAGGAAGTAAAAAGCGCTTTATTAAACCTCACGTTGGGAAAATCTTTCTTCCATGTTCTCCGTTTACTATCTGAGCCATGGCGGAATAGATTGCCGATAATCCGCAGAATATTCCCACAAAGCCTGCAATTGCTTTTATATGACGGCTTTCGGTAAAGTCGCCCATCGAAAGAAGAAAAAATAAAACCGTTAACGATAAAAATACAATCCTGGTAACCATGTTATGCGCTAATGTTCCTAAAAACATAAAGAAGGTAAAAATACACCAAAGGGCAAGATAGTAACCCATGGAAACAGCATCTGCGGGATTAATGCCGAAAGGTTTAATCCATATCAGGCATAACGACCACCAGAAAAAGCCATAAGCTGTAAATGCTGTTCCTCCAAAAGTATTACCTGTTCTAAGTTCGCAAATTCCGGCGATAATCTGCGCTGTGCCGCCAAGAGCAAGCCCCATAGCAACAATAACAATAGAAAGTTCAATAATCCCCGCATTGTGAAGATTCAATAATACAGTTGTCATACCAAAACCCAAAAGTCCAAGAGGACCGGGATTGGCAGTTTTACTTTCCGATGAACTAGTAGACATAATAACCCCTTTATTAGCCGCGTGAGCGGCGATGTGTATCGAAAACATCGCAAAGCGATGTTATAACCCCTTTATAAGCCGCATAAGCGGTGATGTATATCGAAAACATCGCAAAGCGATGTAATAACCCCTTTATAAGCTGCGTGAGCGGCGATGTGTATCGAAAACATCGCAAAGCGATGTTATAACCCCTTTATAAGCCGCGTGAGCGGCGATGTTTTAACTCCTTTTTTAATTATAAACTACAAATGTAAATAATGCAAAAAATGATATAATCAACGTTTTTTTATAAATCCTGCCTGTCACTGGGCGTGAAATTACTAAAAATGCGAATTTTTTAATACTTGTAATCAAAGGCAGATTATGGCGCAAATAATGACTATAGATGAAAAATTAGCCATTTCAAATAAAGCTTGCGCATTATGGCAGGCAGGAGATGAAGAAGAGCGTTTACCGTTTGTTGAGATTGCAGAAAAACCCCTTTTTACTGTTTTTTGTGTTTTGTAATTCCTTCCTACATAAGGAGTTAAGAATTCACAAAATAGTAAAAACAGGGTTTTTATACAGGCTCGTTATGTGCCGTTTGCACCTACAATTATTTAATTTATATATAACTTTTATTTATTATTATAATAAAAAACTATGGAAACTGTTTTATTTTTTCTGAAATTGATTTTTTAAATTGTTTATAATTACTTTCAAATTGCTTAAACTCTAACATAATTTCCTGATACATACGTTCTATTGATTTATTATTAATATTTATAAAAGTTACAGAGCCTGTAGTAAAAAGTTCAGGCGTATCTATATTAAGAGCCATTGCAATACGTTCTAACATACTAGCCG
>JGI24695J34938_10002791_pt1 | contig 12805 bp, 10 predicted proteins | sample TergutCo191P3_FD_34938 | JGI IMG/M metagenome (IMG submission 34938) | reverse complement strand
TATGAGGAAACCGGCTGCGCCGGCGCTGATCTTGTGATGGCGGCTTACGGCACCTGCGCGAGAGTTTGCCTTGGAGCACGGAAACTTGCTCAAAAAGAAGGGATTAAACTCGGCATTTTCAGGCCAATCACATTATGGCCTTTCCCGTATGAGCAGCTCGGACAAAATTTATCATGTCCTGTTTTAACAGTGGAAATGTCCGAAGGCCAGTTAATCGAAGATGTGAAATTATCAGCGTATTACGCGAAATCAAATTCTGATATTCATCTTCTGGCTCATTCAGGCGGCGTGATTCCGACTGAAGAAGAAGTGTTCGCGAGGGCAAAGGAAATTTTAAAAAAATGAAAAAGTTATTAGGGCATCCTGAATGTTTAAAACCTGTACAGACAAAGTACTGCGGCGGCTGCGGGCACGGGATAATACACAGAATTATCTGCAGTGTAATTGACGAGATGGGCATAAGGGATAAGACGATTATCACTCATCCTGTCGGCTGCTCGATTTGGGCGGATCTTTACTTTGATTTTGATTCCGTGCAGCCGCCGCACGGACGCACTCCCGCCGCGGCAACCGGAATAAAAAGAGTTCATCCCGATCATCTTGTTATCTGCTATCAGGGAGACGGCGACATGGCGGCTATCGGCACAGCGGAAATGATTCACGCGGCGAACAGAGCGGAAAAATTTACAACGATTTTTGTTAATAACGCGATTTACGGAATGACGGGCGGACAAATGGCGCCCACAACTTTGCTCGGCCAGAAAGCGGCTACAGCGCCCAACGGCCGCGACGCGGATGCCGCCGGTATGGGTTATCCGGTTAAAGTCGCGGAGCTTTTGGCAGTGCTTGACGGGACTCGCTATATCGCGAGGGGAGCTGTAAATAACGCGCCTAACATCCGAAAGACGGCTCAGTACATTAAAAAAGCGTTTGAGGCGCAGATGGCGGGCATCGGAAACACAATGGTAGAAATTCTATCACCGTGTCCGACCAACTGGACGATGAGCGCTGTTCAGGCGGTTGAATGGCTGGAAAAAAACATGATACCGGTGTATCCGTTAGGTGAAGTTAAAAATACGTTAAACGCGATCGGAGTAATACCATGACAGAAAAATCATTTTTCGCCGGATTCGGAGGGCAGGGCATCATCTCATTGGGCCAGCTTTGGGTCTATTTCGCCATGCGGGAAGGAAAAAACGTTACTTTTTTCCCGTTTTACGGCGCGGAGAAACGCGGCGGCATCGCGCGCGCCGGGGTTATCGTCTCTGATGACGAAATCGCGAGCCCGCTGGTTACAACGCCCGATTCAGCCCTGGTGATGAATATGGATTCCCTCCCGCTATGCGATAAAATACTGAAAAAAGACGGTTTAATGCTGATAAACTCAACTTTAGTGAAAGAAAACCCTATGCGCTCTGACTTAAACGTTGTTAAATTGGAAGCGTCTGGTATTGCCGCTCAGACCGGAGGCGCGCTTTTCGCCAATATGGTCGCTCTCGGAGCTATGGCAAAGCTAACTAAAGCGTTAAAACTTGCCGATATTGAAGGTATCCTGAAGAAATTCTTTCCGCCGGATAAACATCAGTATATTCCGATGAATGTACAGGCGATTAAAGCCGGTTATAACGCGGTTTAGGTTTCTTGTTTTTACAAAAAGGCCCTTAGAGTCAAACAGCCATTTTTTCGGGTTTTTATCAGTTTTTTAATAAAAAACGCTGAAAAATTGAGATTTTTCCGGTTTTTTGATTTTGGTTGTTGACATTAATTTCTTGAATCTATAGAATGAAGGAGGCTAGGGGAGGAAGTATGGCTTCTGTGCATGAATATAAGCGTCTGGAAAACAAGTTTATCCAAAAAGTGAAAGACGGAGCATGTGTAGCAGGCAAGCTTTTTATCAGTTTTTTTAAAGCTATTGGCAGATTTCTTACCAAACGATATACAGTTGTCTTTGTTCCCCACTCTGAAAAGAGAGTTTATAACCTTCATTTAACGATTTTATCAATAACCTGCTTTATTTTAGTTGTTTCCGGCATGATTGGGGCGGTTTATTGGTTTAGCTCATCGTATTCAAGTCCAATCGGCTCGTCAGCGAATTATGACAGCCGGCTTCGCGATACGCAGGCCTCTCTTGATCAGATGCGCGATGAGACGTCCCTTCTCATCAGGGAAGCCCGTAACTTTCAAAACGCGTTATCGAGCGTTTTCAGGGCTCTCGGCATTAACACCAACAACAACCTCTCACAGAATACTACAGGCGATTTAAGCTCTTTAATCGGAATAAACGACACTCCGCAGGGGCTTATCCGGGAAGTCGATGAAATCAGGCAGCTTTCCGCGTATTTTTCTCAGTCTGTAGAGCCTATTATGGAAATTGGCAGCCTTCTGGACTCTCAGAGCGCGCTTCTGACAGAAATCCCGAGCATATGGCCTGTCAGAGGCGGCATCGGCAACATTTCAATGTTTTTTGGGCAAAATATCCACCCGATTCACGGGCAGTGGCACATTCACAGGGGCATTGACATTTCCACCTTCCGTTCAGGCGACCCCATTGTCGCGGCAGCCGACGGGCAGGTTGTGACAGTTGAATATGTTTATGATTACGGCAATTATGTGCTGATAAGGCATAAACACGGCTATTACACGCGTTACGCGCATATGCTTCGCTCCAATGTACAGGTCGGGCAGCGCGTCCAGCAGGGAGCGGTAATCGGCTATATCGGAAGCACCGGCATCTCTACCGGCCCTCATCTTCATTACGAAGTTCATATCGGCTCTGATGTTGTAGATCCTTACAGATACATTACCATTCGCTCAAGCCTTTCCAGACAAGGGCGGTAATGCTATAATCAGCGTTATGGCTTATGATAAAATCAACGATTTTTCAATCAATACAATAATCGGACCTAATACAAACCTTACAGGCGATATTGAAGCAGGCGGCTTTACCCGCATTGACGGTTCTATCCGCGGCGATGTCAGGGCGAAGGGCAGGGTAGTCATCGGCGAACGCGCGAGGATGAAGGGCAATGTTACCGGCACTAACATCACAATTGGCGGAGTTGTAGCCGGCAATATAATAGCCGACGGGCATCTTGTTATTCTCTCTACCGCGATTGTTATAGGCGATATTATCACGCGCCGTATTCAGGCGGATGACGGCTGTTTTATAAACGGTAAAGTCGCTGTGTGTCCTAAGGACGATATCTGGGCGAAGACGATGTCCGAGCATCATGACGCGCAGGGTATCAAGTCGGCCCTGCCAGTTTTCCAGAAAGCCTATGGCTAAAGTAGACGGCGCTGATACCTCCTTCTTCATGAATCCCGCGGCCTATTCTCAGGTAAAGGATCAGAAAAAGGGCAAAGGAATCAGGCGCGCTGAGCAGACTGAATTCGCCGATCTTTTTGACAGCCTACGGGTAAAAACAGCGCAGGAGCTTGGCGGGCTTCAGAATCTCCCTGTTTCGGATGACACAGTAAACGCGCTCATGGATGAAGTCCGCGATGCCGGAGACAATTTAAAAAACCGCCCGCTCCCTGAGGAGATAATTAAATATAAAAAAGCTGTCCGCGACTTTATTAATTATGTTGTGCAGAACAGTTACTCGCTGGATCATGAGGAAGGCCTCTTAAATAAATATAAGCCTGGCTATAAGGGAAAGCGCACCGCTCCTGGCGCGGATAAATCCTTAGTGTATACAAAAATTTCTTTTATTGATAAAAAACTTGATGATTTGGCGGCGATGCTTCTGTCAAACCAGAAATATCAAATGGAGCTGGTTTCGCGTCTTGAGGAAATTAAAGGTCTTCTGATAGACTTAATGCAATAGGGATAACTTGTGAGCAATTATAACGAATACGATAACGCCGAAGATGAAGACATTTCCTCGCTGGAAGATGACCGCGGCGATTCGAAGTTTAATGAGCATGATATTATTACAGGAGCTGACGCGGGGATTGAGTCCATCGCTCCTGACACTCCCATTTACAGGCTGCGTCTTTTATACTCGCAGGAAACTTTTCTCGCCGTTTACCGCGATGATAATCTTAACCCCGATACAATGGTTATTGTACCTACCCGCTACGGACGCGACCTCGCGCAGGTTATCGGCTCAGTCAGCGGAAAACTTCCGCCTGTTTCCGAGATTGCCTGGATTGTAAGAACCGCGTCCGGCGAAGACCTTGAAAAGTCGCGAAATAACCACAAGCTGGAAACCGAGGCTTTTAACATCTGCAGGGTGAAAATCGAAAACCACAAGTTAGAAATGAAGCTTGTGCTTGTGCACTATCTTCTTGAAGAGCCTAAGATACTCTTTTTCTTTACAGCGGAAAACAGAGTGGATTTCCGCGAGCTTGTCAAGGATTTGGTCAGCGTTTTTAAAATGCGCATCGAGCTCCGCCAGATTGGCGTCCGCGACGAAGCGAGGGTTGTCGGAGGCTTGGGGGTCTGCGGGCGCGGCTACTGCTGTCATTGCGTCTCTGATAAATTAAAGCCTGTATCAATAAAAATGGCGAAGGATCAAAAGCTCTCGCTTAACTCAGTAAAAATATCCGGTCCGTGCGGCAGGCTTTTATGCTGCCTTTTTTATGAGTACGGTTTCTACTCGGAACAGCAGCGCAACCTCCCGCAGGAAGGGATGCGGATAAATCACGAGAACGAATTATGGCGGGTATGCGAGGTAAATCCCATTACCTGCCAGATAAAACTCGCTCAGGATGACGGTCGGCAGAAAAGCATCCCTGCCTGCCAGTTCGAGAAAGTCGATAATTACTGGAAAATTAAAGGCTGAGCGGTAAACCGCGTCCCCCTATCCCATATCTTAAAAATTATTTATAATTCTATTAATTTTGAGATTGTTTCAGAAACCGGAGTTTTGTAACAGTTTCTATTTTATTTTCTGGATAAAACCTTGATAAACTCTGAAAAAAAGAAAAAGTTTTCTATCGTTAAATTCGGTATTTTCGCTATTTTGATTCTTCTCGCGGCTGTTGTTTTTATGACAATTTTCCGCGGGGAAGCCGCGCTTGAGGAAGAATTTTTAGCTCCTGTAATTACAATAAAACCTGTTTACGGCAGCCTTGATAAGACACTTCGCATTACCGGTCAGGTGGAGACAGGCCGCCTTATTACGGTTGTTCCACGCGTCAGCGGCACTCTTACATCTTTAAATGTGAATGCCGGCGATGAAGTGCGCGAGGGCCAGCTTATTGCGCAGGTTGATTCCGCTCCGTATGAGCTGACGTTTCTGCAGGCTCAGTCGGCGTACATGACAGCCCAGTCAACTTATGAAATGATCAGAGAGCTTTATCAGACGCAGGGAGTATCGCGGCAGAATTATGAGAACGCGAGAATGGCGTACGAGGTGGCAAGGGCTCAGTTTGATCTGGCTCAGCTTAATATGGATTACACAGGAATCCGCGCTCCGATGAACGCGGCTGTTCTTATGCGCCACGGAACTCAAGGCGGCTTAGTCGCTACAGGAACGCCCATTGTAACGCTTGGCGATCTCGGCGATCTTAGGATTAAAGCGGCGATCCCTGAGATTCATTACAGGTTTTTCGCCGTCAACTGGGAGACAATGCCTGTGCGCATTCAGGTGCCGGCGTTAGGTGAAACTTCATTCAGCCTGAGGCCTTTAAGCCTCGCGCCTTATGTATCGCCTGAGAACCGCAGCTTTCTTGTCGAATATATAATCCCCGGCGGCGCGGCGGCAGGGCTTCGTCCCGGAATGTTCGTTAATGTTATTTTTACTCTAGATAAAAAAGACGGCATTTATTATCTTCCGTTCCAGGTATTAACAACAGGAAACCGTCTTTGGTATGCCGCTTATGACAGCGGTGATTTAACCGCGCGTTCGCAGTACATGGAACTCGCCCCCGAATTTTTTAACAATGATTTTTTTGAAATTCCCTTTGAATACCGGGACAGAGCTTTTATTCTGGAGGGACAGCATTTTATAAGCCCGGGCCAGCGGCTCAACATTCTTTCTGAACACAGCGGGTAATTTTTAAAATGAAAATATCTGACTTCGCGATTAAGCATCCTAAAGTAATTATGATGTTTCTTATCATACTGTTTGTGTTCGGCCTGATATCAGTATTTAACCTGAGGCGGAGCCTTATCGCGGATATGGCGATGCCCACTCTTGTTGTTATTACAACATGGCCCGGGGTCGGGCCTGTCGATATTGAACGGGAAGTCACCAACATTCTTGAAGAATCGCTTGGCACGCTTTCGGGGCTTAACCTTATGTCCTCGGTTTCGCGTAACTCTGTGTCTGTTATCCAGCTCCAGATGGGATATGATGAAAAAGCGGAGGACAGGCTTTATGAAATCAGGGAAAAAATCAACAGCGTGCTGAACCAGCTTCCCGATGATCTTCCGGCTCCTCCGAGCATTTTCCAGTACAGCACTTCCGAACTTCCTATGATGACAGTTATTGTCAGCGGCGAGGGAAGCAGAAACGACCTTTCGCGTTTGTGCAACGATGAGATAATTCCGGCGCTGTCGCGCGTTTCAGGCGTAGCCAACGCCGGTGTCAGAGGCGACACAAAGGAAATTCTGGAGGTAAAAGTTGATATCGATCGCCTTAACGCGCTTCATCTGTCGTTACTCGACATCGCGCAGATTCTACCGGCGGCGAATGTCGCGCTTCCCGGCGGAGACGGCATTTATCAGGGATACAATCTTAATATCAGAACTGACGGGCGCTTTACCTCCATTCAGGATTTTGAGGAGCTGGTTCTCGCTTTTAAGGACGGCCAGTACATCCGTTTAAAGAATACCGCGGACATTTCGATAAAAGAGGATCGCAGAACCAATTATGTTATTTCAGGCGGCGAGGACTCGCTCGCGTTATCTGTCACTAAACTTCAATCAGGAGACGCGGTATATATAAGCCGCGAGGTTCGCTCCATTCTGAATGAGTACTCAAAAGAGTACGGCGGAGGGCTGACGTTCACCTACATCAATGATGACGCTGTTAATATTACTATGTCGGTAAACTCTGTGCTCCGCTCCGCGGTATTCGGAGCGATTCTCGCTGTAATAGTTCTTTTTATATTTTTGCATAACTCCAGCACTACATTGATGATAAGTTTTTCCATTCCGTTATCAATTCTTTTTACGCTGCTCGCGTTATGGGTCAAAGGCTCAAGCCTTGATCTTGTAACGCTTGGAGGCCTGACAACGGCGATAGGAATGATGATTGACGCGTCTATTGTTGTGCTGGAGATGATACAGCGGCATTTTAACAAAGGGAAATTAACAGCCGCAGAAGCCGCGTCTGTCGGCGTAAATGAGACGGGGCAGGCGCTGATAGCGTCAATGACAACAACAATGGCGGCGTTTTTCCCTGTTTTGTTTTTATCCGGCCTCGCCGGGATCATTTTAAAGGATGTTGCGTGGACCATTATATTCGCGATATTTTTCTCTATAGTGGCTTCTGTTATTGTTATTCCGTTCCTCTGCTCAATATTTTTAAGGCACGAGAAAGTCAGCGGACTTGGCAGCAGAATCTCAGCGCGCATAGACAATATAATGGAATCTGTGAATGGCGGCTACAGGAAACTTTTGTTAGGCGCGATTAATAATAAATTTTCCTTTCTCGCGGGAACTATAATACTTTTTATACTAAGCGTTTTTTCCATCCGTCTTTTAGGTTTTGAATTTCTGCCGCAGACAGACATGGCGGAAATCGCCGTAAGCATTGAGACTCCCGGCGGATATACTCTGGAAATGACGCGCGACAAAGTGCTGCTTCTTGAAAAAACAATCAAGGATTTAATTCCGCGGGAAATTGAAGCTTCTTATTTTACAGTCGGGTCAGCCGGCGCGTTTGACGCCGGAAACACCGCGAACAGATCATACGGGCTTATCAAGCTGAAACGCCTGAGCGAGAGGGAGCACGAGCAGGGGCAGCGCCATGTTATCGAAATAGTGAATGAGCTTCAGGATAAAATCGCGAGGATGATTCCCGATGTGCGCGCGAGTTTCAGCAACGGAGGTCTTTCAAATTTATTATCAATGGCGACAGGCGGCGAAGGTCTTGTTGTAAACGTTTACGGCACGAACCTTGATACGGTTGTAACAGCGGCGGAGCAGGTGAGGCAGTACATGCAGCTTGATCCCAATGTCGCCAGCACCGATCTTGATATACGCTTTAACCAGCGCGAAATGAATACGAGCCTGCTCCATCAGTACCTGGGGCTTCTCGGGCTTTCGTCTTATGAAGCCGCTGTGACTGGACGCATTGTGTTTAACGGCATCTCTCTCGGGACTTTTTACGGCGAGAATAAAAATTACCCGATAGAGCTGCGTACAAATCTCAGCGGAAGCAGTATCTCGAACGATGTTTTATACTCGCTCGGAATGAACACAAGAATGGGAGCTCAGGTTTCTTACGCGAATTTTTCGCAGCTTAACATAGAGGAAACTATTTCTCAGGTGAATCACAGAAACAAAGCGCGCTCAATAACTGTCAGCGCGAGTCTTAAAGACCCGAATGTCCGCGAGAGTACCAGCCGCCTTGAGGCTCTGCTTAATGAAAAAGGCATAGTGCCCGGCGCGAACTGGGAATTAGGCGGAACCGCGGCGGAAATGCTTTCATCGTTTCAGTCTTTGATAGTCATCCTGGCGATAGCGATATTCCTGATATATTCTGTAATGGTTATCCAGTTTGAGAGATTTACACAGCCGTTACTCGTCATGTCTTCCATTCCCTTCACGCTGATAGGAATATCCGCGGGGCTTTTGCTGTTCGGCTCGTCGTTAAATCTTATTTCGATAATGGGCATCATCACTCTCGCGGGGCTCGTTGTGAATAACGCCATTATTTTAATCAGCTATATCAATCTGTTACGTGACAAGTACAGCCTCCCGCTTGAGGAAGCCGTAATCACCGGCGCGATCTCGCGCTTAAAACCGATTCTTATGACAACCGTCACAACGCTTTTTTGTGTTATTCCTCTTTCTATGGCAACCGGCGAAGGATCGGAGATTTACGCTCCGCTCGGGCAGAGCATCTTTGGCGGACTTTTCAGCTCAACCTTTATCACGCTGTTTTTCATACCGGTCGTTTACCTGATGCTGGAAAGAAGGCAGGAGCGGAATCATAAAGGCGGTAATTTAACTGAGCGAATCTCCGCAGCGAGGTAAAAAGACCCTGCCGCGAGAACCGGAAGTTTTTTTTCTTCCGCGAATAACTCAGCCTGTTTAACAGCTTCCTTTGTGTCTTTTATGAGCGATACCTTTTCCTCTCCCGCCTCCCGCGAAAAAACCTCATAAATATTTTCCGGATTACTGGTTTTAAATGTTCCCGCGGCTGTAATAAATATTTTTGAGAAAAACATAGACGCGGCCTTCGCCATGGCAACGTAATCCTTGTCAGCCGCGCAGCCGAATATCAACACGCCGCCGTCTCCGTACAGCGAGCGGAATGTCTGTACGCAGAGGGAAAGGCTTTCCGGCGTGTGCGCTCCGTCAATGATAAACGGTAATTCCTGCCGCGGCGTGTTAGCTGAAATGTTCTCAAACCGCGCCGGTATCTTCACGTTTAATAGCCCGTTTCTTATTGCTTCGTCGCCTATCTTCGGGAACGCAGTTTTTACAGCGGCAGCCGCGAGAGCGGCGTTTTCCGCCTGGACTTTTCCGGGGATCGGAATTGTCAGAGATGAAAACCGCCGCGCGGGAAACGGAGATTGAGAATCCTGAACACTGGAGTAATCAATCAAAAGCGAGAAATCAGTTTTTTGTGATGTGACATTTATATCTGTAAGCCGCGATATTTCCGGCATGTAAAACAATGCGCTTCCTGATCCGCGCGCTTTGTTTTGAAATACCCGCAGGGCTTCGCCGCTCTGCCGCGCCAAGACGACAGGCTTGCCTTTTTTTATTATTCCCGCTTTTTCCGCGGCGATTTCCGCGATTGTATTCCCTAGAAAATTTGTGTGCTCAATCTCGATCAATGTAATAACACTGACAAGAGGATCAACAATATTTGTAGAGTCAAGACGTCCGCCTAAACCGGTTTCCACAACCATCACATCGCATTTTGAAAGGCGCGAGCATAAAAAAAAGTACAGCGTTAGAAGCTCCCAGTATGTAGGTTCGCTTCCCTCAGCGGTTGAAGGGTCAAAGAGCGCGCGTAATTTTTCATGAGACGGTGACTCCTGTTTTAGCGCGGCGGGCAGCGATTCTTCTGTGATTAAGCGAAGCTCGTCCGCGGCAAGGCGGTAAATATCCTCGCTGAAGAACGAACCGTCAAGACAAAGGCGCTCGCGGAAATCACTGACGTGAGGTGACATATAACGGGCGGTAAGAAAGCCGGCGGCTGTCAGCATTGCGGCTAACATGCTTGTGACAGAGCCTTTTCCCTTAGAGCCTGCTATATGAATTGAGGGAGCGCAAAGATGCGGATTTCCGGCGAGTTCGGAAAGCGTCTCCATTCTGTCTATGCGAAAACTTTTTGGCTTCTGTCCTTTCTCAAGATTGATAAACCGCGAAAGCCATTCAAATACTTCAGTAGACGAAGAAAAACTGTTTCTCATAAATTTTATAAAATTATTATACCGGGAACCATCACGAACAGAAATAACAGATCGGGTTTAAAGTTAGTTTGAGTTAAGCTCGTAAGTCTGACCGTACTTTACTATCTGAACATTGGGGAAGTCGTTTTCCTCAAGATATTTTTTCACGAAGGCCTGCGCCTTTGGTTCGCCGTGAACAAGATAAATCCCCTTTAAGCGCGATGTATCAAGCGTTTTAAGCCATTCGCCCATCTCAAAGTAATCGGCATGAGCGCTGAAAGCGTTTATCTCCTCTACCTGCGCTTTTACCTTAAACATTTCGCCGTGGATTCTCACTTCACTGTCCCTGTTGCGTATGCGCCTGCCGAGAGTGTCTTTTGCCATATAACCGACTGTCATGATAGTAGTGTTCGGGTCGCTGATATTGTGAATCAGGTGATGCTGGATGCGCCCCGCTTCGCACATTCCGTCCGCGGAAATAATTATCAAAGGCCCTTTATGATCGTTTAACGCTTTTGATTCCTGAACGCTTGTTGTAAAATGCAGGCTGTTAAAGCCAAACGGGTTTTTCTGATGTTTTAAAAACGCCTCTTTGATTTCCTCGCCGTAACATTCCGGGTGAACCTGAAAAATTGTCGTTGCGTTAGTCGCCATCGGAGAGTCTACAAAAATCGGCACTTCGGGAATTATTCCCCTGTCAACGAGAAGGTGGAAATAGTAAACAAGCTCCTGTGTGCGTTCTATCGCGAAAGCCGGTATTAAGATTTTCCCCTTTTTATCTACGGTTTTTTTCGCGATTTCCGCGAGTTTTTGGATCGCGTCTTCTGTTGAGCTGTGGCGGCGGTCGCCGTATGTACTCTCCAGAATGATGTAATCAGGAGCGGTTTCAGGAATTGCCGGATTGCGGATAATAGGTTTACCCTTACGCCCGAGATCGCCTGTCGCGAGGATATTCAATTCCTGTCCGTTTTTTTTGATTTTTATTGAAGCGATCGCCGAACCCAGAATATGCCCCGCGTCGTAAAATTCAAGGCTTACTCCGTCTCCGATAAACATCGGCCTGTTATATGAAACGCTGACTGTCTGGCTTACCGCTTTTATCGCGTCCTGTTCGGTGAACAGCGGCTCCCAGTCAAATTTTTCGCCTTTTTTCTTTGCCTGATTTTTCAGATATATCGCGTCACGCGCCTGTATGTTCGCGGAATCCATCATTATAAGGCTCGCGATGTCTCTCGTCGCCGGAGTCGCGTAAATATTTCCGTTGTAACCGCGCTTTGCCAAAAGCGGCAGAAGGCCGCTGTGATCAAGATGCCCGTGAGTCAGTACCACGCTTTCGACGCGGTCTACAGGAATGCCGAAATCCCTGTTTTTTCGATCCGATTCCGCTCTGGAACCCTGAAACGCGCCGCAATCGATCAGATAGCTTTGCCCGTCAATCTCAAGCACATGCTTGGAGCCTGTAACTTCTTCGGCCGCGCCGAGTGAATAAAATCCCGCGTACATGAAGAAAGTATAACATCGTATTGTTTAAATTGACAAGGTTGCGCTTTTTAATTTTACAATGATACTCATTGCCGAAATCTTGCTTATAAACCGGCAGCCGGCGCTGATTGACATTTTCCCCTATTTTTGTTCAAATAAACCGATCTGTTCTTTATATACTTAATCAAGAGGAGTTAATTAAAATGGTTGAGAATTTGTTCTGGGTGGGTTACGTTGGAGCCGCCGCCTCGCTTCTTTTTGCCTTCCTGATGGCTCGTAAGGTTTTAAAGTTTCCTGAGGGCACCGATATAATGAAAAAAATCGCGGGAGCGATCCGTGAGGGCGCGAACGCTTTTATGAAGCGTCAGTACGGCACTGTGGCGATTTTTCTCGGTATTATGTTTGTTGTTCTGGCGGCGCTTGCGTACATCCCTCTGTTAATTGGCAGGGAGCAGGGATTCATCAACCCGTTTACTCCGTTCGCTTTTATTACAGGCGGTTTTTTTACCGCGCTCTGCGGATTTGTCGGGCTTAAAGTTTCAACTAACGCTAATTCACGCACTGCTTTTGCGGCGAGTGAGAGCCTGAATAAAGCGCTTCGCGTCGCTTTTTCGTCGGGCTCTGTAATGGGTTTTATTGTTAACGGACTCGCGATACTTGAAATTACGGTATGGTACATGCTTTTGAAATACGCCTTTAAAGTTGAAGACGCGATGATAGCGCAGACTATGGTCACCTTTGGAATGGGTGTCGCCGTTGTAGCGGTGTTCGCGCGTGTCGGCGGCGGTATTTTTACAAA
>JGI24695J34938_10002788_pt1 | contig 12813 bp, 5 predicted proteins | sample TergutCo191P3_FD_34938 | JGI IMG/M metagenome (IMG submission 34938) | reverse complement strand
GATTCCCGTCCATAGACCTGATAGAAAAAATAGCATATGTTCTCAGGATAGAACCATATCTTTTTTTCAAAAAAAAGACAGATAACGGTCATGCTTCAGACACTGAAGGTTTATTCCCCAGTCTGCCAAATTCCATGAAAAAACAAATTAAAACGCAGATAAAAACACAGATTGACCAGTCAACGAGCGATATACTGAATGAAATAAATGAAATACTCAGTAAATATTAAAAAGGTAACCGCGTAAATTCAAATGACAGCGCTTTATATATTTTCTTTGGCGGCTGTATCCAAAAATTTTATCACGGCGGTCTCAGCCTTATTTAACTCTCCGCGCACTATGAATATACTGATTTCACTAATAATTTCATTTATAGCCGAAGGCCATGTTCTTTCTTTCAATCCGGCCAGCGCGATTTTAGCGTCCTTAATAATAAATTTTTCACATGCGGTTTTTATTTCATTCAGTTTATCCCGCAGAAAAATTATATCATCAAGAGAAACTTTAACGCTGTCATTTTTTTTCGCCGGTTTAATTTTCCCGGTTAATTTCCTAAGAACATCCATAAATCCCGGAGTTTCAGACAGTATCAATTCAGTTTCGCCGTTATCCCCCGCTTTTTCCAGCCTTAACGCGATATAAGAAAGCGAATCTTCTCCTATGTTTGCAAGAGCGCTTTTTAAGCCATGAACTGTTGTTGTGTACAATTTCATAGATGATCCGGAACTCAGCTTCGGCAATACATCCTCAAGCGCGGCAAGAGCGTTCCTGATGTCATCGGCCGCCGCCGCCGTCAGTTCATCATTTTCCGCGCTGCCCGGGACGCGCGTTTTAATAGACACCTTGCGCGGATTATTTCCGTCATTTTTCCGCGCCGCTTCCTGTCTGGCGGCTTCAATCACTTCGGGTGGCTGTTTGTTCCGTATAAGCTCATTGAGCATTACATTCAGTTCACGCGAATCAATCGGCTTGGCGATAAAACCGTCAAAACCGTTTTCCAGAAACATTTTTTCCCGCCCTATCAGCGCGTTCGCGGTCAGCGCGACAACGGTGCGCGTATAGCCCATACTGCGCAATAATTTTGTAGTCTCAATGCCGTCCATTTTTGGCATCATGTGATCCATGAACACGATGTCGTATAAATTACCTTCCTCAATTTTCTGAACAGCCTCAAAACCGCTGAACGCCGAGTCTGCCTTTATTCCGTAAGGAGCAAGCATGCCCTTAACCACATAAATATTCGATTCCACGTCATCAACAACAAGAACGCTGCCATAAGGCATGTATTCCCGTATAAACTGGGCTTTGTTCGTGAGTGTTGTGCTGCGGAAATTGAAATCCCGCAGTTTTTCGGATACTTCACTGCCGCATACTTCGGATCCGGCGCGTTTTTGCGGAATGCGCACGGTAAACTCCGATCCCATACCCGGTGTGCTTTGCACGGATATTTCGCCGTTCATAAGATTCAGAAGATGTTTGGTAATACTCATGCCAAGGCCTGTGCCGACAGTTTCACGGTTCGCTTTGGCGTTAAAACGCGTATATTCATCGAACAAACTCGCTATCTGCTTTTCCGTCATACCCTGTCCTGTATCAAGCACGCGGAGAATCAGCGTAACATTTTCGCTGTCGTGTCCATCCCCGGCGGATATGAAAAGAGAAACTGAACCTTCTTCGGTATATTTAAAAGCGTTGGAAAGAATGTTATTCAAAACCTGTTTGATGCGAAGCTCGTCGCCGAACAGGTAATGCGGCGTATTCTCATCCACATGAACGGAAAAATTGACGGGTTTTGAGTCATAACGCAGCCGGTTTAGCTGCGCGCTGTCGTTAACAAGACTGGGAATATCATATTTAACCGGAAACAGTTCAAGTTTACCGGCCTCTATTTTTGACAGATCAAGTATATCATTGACAATGTTAAGCAATAAATCGCCGGACTCGTATATTTTGCTGATTGCTTCTTCCATATCCGGCGGCATGTCATTGCTTCCTAACAGTATCTCCGCGATACCCAGGATCGCATTCATCGGAGTGCGTATTTCGTGGCTCATATTCGCAAGGAAACTGCTCTTTGCCTTATTGGCGTTGCTTGCTTCCTTTGCCGCGGCTTCAAGCTGCATGGCAGTATCGTGCAGATTTATTGTCATTTCGCTGCGGATAATCGCGTGCGCTACCATCCTGCTGGCGGAACGCAGAATCAAAATTTCGCTGTCCGTGAACAGGTGTTCTCTTTTACAGCTGTCATAGCTGACAAAACCCCAGAATTGATCCTGTAAAAAAACCGGAACCGCAAAAAAGGACAGAATGTTTCTGGGAAGAAGCGCCGCCTGTTCGGCAGGTTCCATGTTACGCACCAAAGAGTTGATGCAATCCCCCTGCGTAAGCGTCTCGTTCCAGACAAGGTGTTCATCAAGAAGCAGATCGGGCGCCAACTGGCCATTTTCATCCGATGACTGGAAATCGCTTTTTTCCCACTGGAAATTCAAAAAGAGGCGCAGTTTACTGTCATCAATATATTTTTTCCAAATGCAGATACGGTCAACATTGACAGCTTTTGCCATAATCTCCATGGAATTTTGCAGCGTATGTTCAAAGTAACTCAAATACGGTTCAAGCAGAACAGAAGACACGCTGTTAACGGCAATAAGAAGTTCCCTCTGCGAGGCGAGCCGCTGTGTCATTCCGCTGTTCCTGAAAAAGAATATCATAAGCCCGCCGATAATCAGCACAAGTAAAACCGCAATCGCCATCATCAGCCTGAACTCGTCAGGATTGGTTTCCCAGATTTTTAGCCGATTATTAATAAGATAATGACCCGGCAGCAGATTCCTTGTTTTAATGTTGAATTTTTTTAACGTTTCATAATCAAACTGCCACTGGTTAAGAAAAGCCGATTCGTTAATAATCGGAATATTATAGGGCGATCTCCCTTTTAATATATCAGCGGCCATGGAAGCGATAAAACGGCTTTTCATGCCGGTGGAAGAAACAAATCCGCCCAGCGTGCCATACCCGATACAGGAAGCGGATAGGGAAAAAACAGGATTGCCTGACGCCTGGCAGACCTGCCTTTGCAAATCGGCTTCAGAATAAAACACCCTGTTGCTGTCTGAATAATAACTTCCAATTAAAACAAGCGTTTCGGAACCAAAAGAACTTATATCTTTTAATATTTTATCCAGAGGTTTATCTTCACTGAATTCAATTTCTACCTGCAAACCGGAAAAAACATTTTGGCCGGATTCAACGCTTTTTTTAATTTCATTGCGCAATTTTTCGCTTCTTGAAGGATAAGAGCCGTTTAAAACAAATAAACGGCGCGTTTCCGGAAAAAGTCTGAGCATTTCCGCCGCGGTTTCATTAAAAGACACATTCTCAAAAAAGCCTGTAAAATATTCTTCAAGCCCGTACAGCATGGATTTATCGAACCCGTAAACCCCAAAGAACAATACGGGTACATTTGAAAACAGCAGAAAATAATTGTTGAGCACGAATTCCAGCGCTTCATTGCCGGAAGCTATAATTAAATCGGGATGGCGCGTAATAAACTCCGCGCGGATCATGTCTGATACAATTGAATTAAAATCCGCCTGACTATAAGACTCGTTTGAGTTTAAATATGAGTTGTAATACTCCAGCCTGAGATTCGCCTCAAGATTTTTTTTAATGGATTCCATTTGACCGCGTTCCCATTCATTCTGGGCGCTAAAAGAATTTAAATGCAGAATAACAGGCTTTTCATTAATTGATTCTTTTCCCGCCTGAATCAGCGCCATTGTGCCGTCTTCGATAATTTCCCGATAGGCGTTTTCAAGAAGGGGAACCAGATAATCGTACCTTCTGTTTACATAGGTATATACGGGCTGCTTTTCAATTACGCCCGCCTTTCTAACTCCGTACGGAAATCTGTGTTCAAAGTGCGACATGCGCGGGAGTATTACAGCGTCGGCATCGCCGTTCAGAAGGGAAGCCCATATTTCATCAAAGTCATTCAATGTAACAAGACTGCCGGCTCCCGCCCGCCGGATATTGTTTGCCACATATTCATTCTGCCAGCGATACCCCAGTTTTAATCCAGCCAAATCGCCCCATGCGGAATAATAGCGTTCGTTTTCCGAACGGACGTATATGGTAAATTCCACATTATCAATCGCAACAGGAACCTTTATCAGGTTGGGATACATTCTGTCCCAGCCGTCTGTCTGGGTAGGCAAAATCGCGGCGTCTCCGTAATTAACGTCAGCCACAGCGGTTCTCATTCCCGTAGCCTTGGAAACCATCTGATACCCTGAACGTTTTAACACGGTATATAAAATTCTTTCAACAATAATCGACTGATCATCGGTAAAAGCGACCTTTACCGCCGGTCTTTCCATGCCGCCGGCGGTTCCTGTCTGCGCCCAAACTGCCGTTTCCTCCGGAAAAAACAAAACGCGCATAACAGTCAAAACTGCACAAAGAGAAAAAGTTGATTTAATTTTCATTTGTTTCCTTCCCGGAAAGAAGCATTTTAATAATTTTTTGCGCGGCGGTATCGACCTTGGCGTACTCGCCGCGCACTATGTACATGGAAATTTCACTTAACATTTCGCCAATTCCGCCGGGCAGCGGTTTTCCTTTCAACTCCGCCAGCGCTCTTTTGGCGTCTTTTATATAAAATTTGCCGCACGCTTCCGAAATCGCGCTCAATTTTTCACGGATAAAAACAATATCGTCATGTGAAACTTCAGCGTTTTCATCCGTTCCCGCGGGTTTTATTTCTTTTATTAATGACCGCAGCGCGTTTATCAATTCCGGGGTTTTGGATGATATTGCGGCCATATCGCCGCTGTTCCCGGCCTTTTCCAGTTTCAGCGCGGCGTCAGAAAGCCGTATTTCGCCGATATTGGCAAGAGCGCTTTTCATGCCGTGAACAGTTGTGATGAACAGTTCCATGTCCGCGCCATTGGTGATAATCGCGCCGGCATTAATGCCTGGAAGTAAATTCTCCAGAACGTCAACCGCGATCCTGACATCCTGAACGGCGGCGGCCAATAAATCGCCGCTTACAACAGTTTCTTTTAAAGAAGCCGGAACAGGCTCGGTTTTTATATTTTCATTATTCTGATGCTCGTTTTTATTGCGGATAAATTCGACTAAAACGCGGTTTAATTCGCGGGAATCGATTGGCTTGGAAATAAAACCGTCAAACCCGTTCGCCAGGAACACATCCGCCTGCCCCACAACGGCGTTAGCTGTCAATGCAACAACCGGCTGCGTATAACCCATGTCGCGCAGAATTTTAACCGTTTTCATGCCGTCCATTCTGGGCATCATGTGATCCATAAAAATAATGTCGTACTTCGCGGCATTTCTGATTTTTTCAACAGCCTCGAATCCGCTGTTAGCGGTTTCAATTTGCAGCCCGTACTGCAAAAGCATCCCTTTGGCAACAATTAAATTTGATTCAACGTCATCCACAACCAGAACCCTGCCGTACGGCATTTGCTCGTAAACAATCTGCGATTTTTTCTGCAATGACGTGTTGCGGAAATTGAATTCCCGCAGTCTTTCAGCGATTTCAACGCCGCATACTTTGGTACCGCTGCGGATCTGCGGCAGGCATACGGTAAATACCGATCCAATGCCAGGTTTGCTTTCTATGAAGATTTCCCCGTTCATCATGTCAATAAGCCGCTTTGTTATGCTCATGCCCAGCCCGGTGCCGGAAATTCCGCGGTTGGTTTCCATGTTAAACCGCGCGTACTCGTCAAAAATTCTGGAAACCTGGCTTTCGGTCATTCCCTGCCCGGTGTCCCCGACGCGGAAAACAAGCGTAACCTTATTATCATTCTCTTTCTGTTTCGCGTAGATTATAAATTCCACTTCACCTGCCGCCGTATACTTAAAGGCGTTAGAAATCAAATTAAACAGAATTTGTTTAATGCGCAGTCCATCGCCTATCAGTTCATGCGGCGTATTTTCGTCAAGATGAATTTTAAAAAAGACGGGTTTGTCTTCAAAACGCAGACGGTTTAAATGGATGGTGTCGTTAATTAAACTGGGAAGGTCGTATTTTACATTGACTATTTCCATTTTACCTGCGTCAATTTTGGAAAAGTCAAGGATGTCGTTAATAATGTTCAGCAGCAAGTTGCCGGACTCATGTATCTTTCTGTATCCTTCTTCCACATCGGCAGAAAGATTTTTGTCCAGCAGTTGAATTTCAGAAATGCCCAAAATCGCGTTCATCGGCGTGCGTATTTCGTGGCTCATCTGCGCAAGAAAATATCCTTTCGCGCGGTTGCTCAGTTCGGCGGCTTCTTTCGCCTTTATCAGCTCCGTAATGTCTATAGAGTGCTGCAAATGAACCATCTGCCCGTTAGGCCATCTTGTGTACCTGTCCACCCTGCGGTAGGTGGAATTCGTCCTGGGATTGCGCTCATTCCAGATGATGATTTCGTCAGGATCTTTGTCAAGTCTGATGCATGGACAGAAGCTGCACCGTTCATTCTGTTTGTCCCGGACAGTCTTATAGCAGATTCTTCCGACAGCATCTCCGCTTATGCCGTAATGCAGTTTCATTATATCATTCATAAAAAGAATTTTATCCGTTTTTGGATCAGAAACCAAAATCAGAATGTCAAGGCCGTTCATTATATCCTTGATATTTGCGAGCATGTTTTTTTCTTCTGTCACGGTCCGCACCGTTTCATCCGCTTTGCGGACTTCATCCATCATGTCACCCAAATGGCGTTCAACGATTTTAATGATAAAACTCGCGAGCAGAATGCAGATTGAAACGGCGATAAGCGTTATCAGTACTCCGCTCAGGATAAAAATGAACATATTGTTCATGTCTTCCGCGGTATAATAGCCTACGCCGACCATCCCGACAACCGCGCCGTCCCAGCCTAATATGGGTATGTATTTGGCAAGCATTTCCTGCCCGTCGATTTTTATCTTGCCGGTATGTGAACCTCCGGCAAGAACTATATTGCTTACATGTTCAGAGAGCCTCATCGCCACTCCGTACGGATCAACCGTTTTAGAGATGGTCGTGGCGATTCTTTCGCCGCCGCTGAAAATGCTGATTTCACACCCTGTAAGCTCTTTCAATTCACTGACAAAGTTCTCGTTATTAAGCCTGAACCCTACAGAAACAATGCCGGCAATGTTCATTTTGTCATCGTATATTGGAGCGCCGGCGAACACGCCGAATTTTATGACATTGCCATGTACGATATACACCTCAATTTTTCTTTCAAGCGCCATTTTTACATGGGGAAGATGCAAGAGACTGTCGCCGTAAATGCCGGATTCGTCGGTTCTTGTCATGACAATGCCGTCTTTATCAAGCACCGCGCAAAAATCTACCTGCGCTATCATCCTCAGAATGTCCGCCGTCTTCATTATCCTGTCACGGTCGCCGCTGATGACAGCTTCCATCAGTCCGGGATCGTTCGCTATCCCCATTGCCGCGATGCGCCCGTTTAATTTCAAATTGTAGATTTCATGATCTGTAACCATCGCGGCAACGTCAATGTTCTCGTACATTTTTTTGTTCAATTCATTATTGAAAAGAAACATATAAAGAACCAGAACAATCAGACAGCATCCGGCGGTTAAAATAATCAAAGGGGAAGAAAGTTTAATCCTGATTTGTTTTTTTAGAATATCATTATTGATTACAGACATTCATTCACCTTTTTGAACAAACCGTTAACTTCACTAAACACGTCGGTAAGCTGGGGATCAAACTGCCTGCCTTTGTTTTCAATAATGATTTCAACCGCTTTTTCATGAGTGAACGCTTTTTTATAGGAACGGTCTGACACAAGAGCGTCGTATACGTCGGCTATCGCCATGATACGCCCCTGCAAAGGTATATCCATTCCTTTTAATCCGCGCGGGTATCCCAGGCCGTCCCACCTTTCATGATGGTAACCTGCGAACAGTTTCGCGTTTTGCAGAAATATTTCATCGCCGGATTCAATAATTATCTGATCAATAATTTTTTCTCCTTCTTCGGCGTGAGTTTTAATAATTTCAAACTCGTCATTTGTAAGTTTGTCAGGTTTATTAAGAATAAGATCAGTTACGGCGATTTTTCCCAAATCATGCATTCGCGCCGAAGAAATGACAACTTCAAAATCCCAGTTTTTTATTTCATCGTAATAAACGCCCATCCTTACCATGGCGCTCAAAAGAATCCTTATGTACTCCGTTGTGCGCGTAATATGCTCGCCTGTAAGTTTGTCGCGGTTTTCCACCATGCTGGAAAGTACGGATGTTATGCTGTTTTGCAGCCGAATGAGCTTCTCGGTCCGCTGTTTTAACATTTCAGCCTGTTCCGTGATTGTGGCCGTGCGTTCGCTGATTATCGCTTCTATATGCAGATGCGTTTTTATGCGGTTAAGAAGAACCGGTCCGGAAAACGGTTTGGATATGAAATCCATAACACCCATCTCGAAACCAAGCGCCTCGGTAGCGGCGTCGTTCTTGCTCGTCAGGAAAATAACGGGGATGTCCATATAACGCATATCGGCTCTGAGGCGTTTTAAAGCCTCAAAACCGTCAATATCCGGCATCATTATGTCAAGCAGTATCAAATCTGGGATTGTATTATTCAAAAATTCAAACATGGTCGAAGCGGAAGCCAGAGTAATAACATTATAATAATCCGATAAGGTCTCATCAGCAGTAATAAGATTTACAGTATTGTCATCCACAACAAAAATAGTTTTCATAAAAAATTTCTCCTCTTACAAACCAAAGTAAACATTAATCATTTCGCAATCAATCGTTTATTGCTTTTGTTGTAAGTATATTTCCCGGTGTTTCTGTAACTATTTTAACAAAAAGTACATTATTTTATTTACTTATAATTAGTCAATATACTCTTATTGATAATTATACTCATTAAATTCTATAAAAGGCAATAAGAAACATGTCATATAAGAGCATTTTATACGTCATAATTGACCTAAACTATAAATCCTGATAACCTGAAAATGCGGGAATTGAGGTTAAAATGCCAATTGATATTAAAAACACAGTAAAAAATTTACATCCTCTGGAAATACGGATACTCCTTGCGTATAAAAAAGGCGATGAACTATCCATCGAAAAAGTTGAAAGCGAACTGAACCTGAAAGCCGGAAACGGAAATCAGGCTCTTTCATGGCTTGCCGGAAAAAGGCTGATCTGCGAACTTAGACGGGAGACGGAAGCGTATTACGAACTGACAGACCTTGGCCGTGAATGGAAGGAGAAGGGCAGCCCGGAAGAGCGTATTATTGAACTCGTAAGGCAAAATATTCCATCTGCCGGAAACGGCATTAAGCTGCCCGGTATCGCGCAGACGCTGAAATTGGAAAATAAAGACGTTGGCAGCGCATTTGGAAGCCTTTCCAAACTCGGCGTGTTGTCAATGGACAGCGAAAAAAATGTAATTATGGCGCTTCCGCAGGAGCAGCTTGTAAACGGCAGACCGGCTCAGGGCCCGGCAGCGGAACACTTCGCCGTTATACGCGGTCTTCTTGAAAAAGGAAGCGCCGCTGACGGCCAGGACGGCGCCATTCCCGAGTCTGCGTTAAGCGGAGCGGAAAAAAACGCCATGTCAGGCATAGCGAAAAAACGCGGCGCGGCGGACGCGCCTTTCCGCCAGATAGACAGAGAAACGGTATTTTTTGGGTTTACAGCCGCGGAGGACGGCAGCATTCCCGCCGAGGAGGCGGCGCAGGCTTTAAAAGCCGCCGGAATCACTGGCAGCGAAATCGGCTCCCTGACACAGTCAATGCTGGAAAACCGGAGCTGGAAGGGAAAGACATTCCGTTCCTACAATGTAAAAACGCCGCCTGTGCGCCTGACCCCGGGCCGCAGCAACCCTTACGTGAAATTCCTGGAAAATGTCAAAGATAAACTGGCTTCCCTTGGTTTTGAGGAATTTGACGGTCCGTTAGTTGAAACTGAGTTCTGGAATTCGGACGCTCTTTTTATGCCGCAGTTCCATTCGGCCCGGGACATTCACGATGCGTACAGCATCGCCGAACCAGGACCCGCGCATGACGGCATTGCGCGCGCCAAATCAATAGACGAGCCGTGGCTTTCCAATGTGGCTTCCGTTCATGAAGACGGAGGGACAACGGGCAGCCGCGGCTGGAATTACGCCTTTGACCGCGATTTTACAAAACGGCTGATTTTGCGCTCTCAGGGAACTGTGCTTTCCGCGAAGCAGCTACCAACCGCGAAAATACCCGGCAAATATTTCGGCATTGTGCGCTGTTTCCGCTACGACCGCGTAGACGCCACCCATCTGCCGGATTTTTACCAGACCGAGGGAATTGTGTTAGGTGAAAATGTAAACCTGCGCACTCTTCTGGGCATGCTGGAAATGTTCGCCCGCGAGGTCGCCGGAGCGAAAGAAGTAAAATATGTCCCCGGCTACTTCCCCTTTACGGAACCTTCTGTGGAGGTGCACATTAAACACCCTGTTCTCGGCTGGTTTGAGCTTGGCGGCTCAGGAATTTTCCGCCCGGAAGTAACCGAAAGCCTTGGAGTGGACGTGCCTGTCGCCGCGTGGGGCATCGGCATCGACCGCATGGCGTTAATGGCGCTTGGACTTAACGATTTGCGCGAACTGTTCAGCTGCGATATAGAGAATGTAAGGTTAAGAAGGGTCAAAGCGTAACCGCGGAACAATAAATTTTCTATCAGTCTTTCCAGTTTTTAACCAGAACCTCGCATACGCTGCCTCTTCCCGAGGAATCAGAGTTTATCATCCTTTTTGCCTGAACGGATATTATTTTAAATATTTTATTTTTATACAATTCCCGGACATAATCCGTATCGGAATTACTCAATAAACATTTAACTCCCCGGTCAGTCAATTTTAAAAAAACATCACGAAGCCGTTTTTGTTCATTTTCATCAAAACCTTCAGCCTGATACCCGGTAAAATTAATTTTACCGGGACTATGGTAGGGAGGATCAAAATACACAAATGATTTATTGTCTGCTTTTTTAACAGCGTCTTCAAAATCGCCGCATAGAATTTCAATTTTATTCGCGTTTAAATAATCACTGACATGACGCAGCGCGGTCTCTTCGCAAATCGCAGGATTCTTGTATTTGCCGTAAGGAACATTAAAAAACCCCCGTGAATTGACGCGGTATAAGCCGTTGAAACATGTTTTATTCAAGTATATAAGACGCGCGGCTTTCTCAATATTTGACAGCCCTGTAAATTTTTCCGGCTCGCGATCCATATTCCTGATTCTATAAAAATTGTCTTCATCATTTTTCTTTTTATATTTTTCCAGTAAAACGATAAGTTCGTTAACATTTTCCTTTATAACATTGCATGTAAGAATTAACTGCCTGTTAAAATCATTTATAACGGCTTTTTTGGGCTGTAAATAAAAGAAAACAGCCCCGGCACCGAGGAACGGCTCATAATAGACACAGTTGCTGATATTATTTGGAAGATGTTTTTTAATTTCAGACAGTAATTGCCTCTTGCCCCCGGCCCACTTTAAAAAAGGCTTAATAAGAGGATTGTCCTTTGCCATACAGGAATTGTATACAGGCTTGTGAAAAAAATAAAGCGCAAACATAATTAAACGGGGATTATACAAAGAAGGGAAAATCAATATAATATATCCATGAAAGACAACAAACTATTGCCCATAGAAAAACACGGCTACGATTTTGTGCCGGAAAAATATCTTCCGCAGCGAACTGACGAATACTGGTTTCGCAACGCGCAGCAGACAAAGCTTCTGTTAAAAAAACAGGAATACACTGAAAAAAATTTAAAAAGCATAGACCTTAATAAATACTGGCGCAGGGTAAAACCGGAAGAAATTGAAATACTGGAAAAGAACAGAAACTACTGCACAAACTGGAACAACTTTCTGGTGCGCGATCCGTTTATTCCGCAGCTTATACATGACTCGTATTTTTACGGACTTGTGCGACTTGGCGTTATGCAAAATGTGCTTCAAAAACACCACGATTTCTGTCTGCCTGCGGGAATCCGGGGCAGCTCGATTATTTCCTGCGACATAGGCGACAATACGGCTATTCAAAATTGCGCGTACATATCACATTACATCATCGCGGACAACTGCATACTCTCCGAAATTGACGAAATGCAGTGCACCAACCACGCTAAATTCGGCAACGGCGTAATCAAGGACGGAGAAGACGAAGATGTGCGCGTATGGATCGACGTGATGAACGAGGCCGGAGGACGCTCAATTCTGCCGTTCGAAGACATGATCGCCGCGGACGCTTTTCTTTGGGCGGCATACCGCGATGATACGGCGCTGACGGAAAAACTCGCCGAAATTACGCAGAAACAGTATAGCCTTACAGAATGTGAGGCAAACGGTCAGACAGGAGGCTTTCGCGGCAGTTACGGAATAATCGGTTCTGACACTGTGATTAAAAGCTGCGCGATTATCAAAGACACAATGGTAGGAGAGAGCGCGTACATTAAGGGAGCGAATAAACTTAAAAATATTACGATACAATCGTCCGCGGACGAGCCGACGCAGATAGGCGAAGGCGTGGAAATGGTGAACGGCATTGTCGGTTACGCCTGCAATATTTTTTACGGATCAAAAGCGGTGCGGTTTGTTCTGGGCAGAAACAGCAATTTAAAATACGGAGCCAGGCTGATTCACTCTGTGTTAGGTGACAATTCAACGGTATCATGCTGCGAGATTCTCAATAACCTGATCTTCCCGGTACACGAGCAGCATCACAACAATTCATTTTTAATCGCGAGCCTTATACAGGGAATGTCAAACATGGCGGCGGCGG
>JGI24695J34938_10002787_pt1 | contig 12814 bp, 6 predicted proteins | sample TergutCo191P3_FD_34938 | JGI IMG/M metagenome (IMG submission 34938) | reverse complement strand
CCTCCTCCGGAACGGCAAAAGGCGAGATGGGGACACCTATGTTTTCCAAAGGGTTTTCCCGCTCCTCCAGCTGGGCAGGCGCGACAAGGGCCTGCCCAGCCCCGCCCCCACCCAGACGCAGTGGGTTGCCGGTTATCGAAACCCTCGTCCTGTACAAAGTGGCATGNTCNGGGGCAAAGAAGTGCCTCATGGGCGAGTAGTTTGCCAGGATGTTTTCCGGATCGTCNGGGGTTCTGATGGTCCTGAACTGTAGGGTACTGGTAATTGGGTCGATTGAAATGTTCGTGACAAAGGGCCTCATGTCCGGAAACCTAGGCTGAATTTGGCCGCGAAGCTCCCATATATAGTTGCTAAGGGCCTGCTGCGTTATGTCCTGCGCCTCCATTGCGGAGGCACCCTGCTGGAGCATACCGAGCCAGTCCATATCGGTCATTCGGTTCATGAAATCCCTGTCAACAAAGGGATCGGAATAATGGGGAAGCCTCCAGCTAAGGTTGCCGTACCTCCCGCTTATTGAACCGGTAAGCAGGAACCGGTAGCGGAACGGAACCCTGAACGCAAAAAGCCGGGAATGGTTCCAGTCTACTTCCCCGTCGAAATCCGGCCAAAAGGGGGTATAGCCCACCCCGGACCTACCGGGAGGTACAAGCGTCCGCGTAAGGCCTATGCCGGCGCTCAAACTGGTGGTACCCAAAAGTCCACGNCCAGGCAAAGCCATCTCCGTGCCTATATAGGCGCCAAGGTTGCTGTAAAAGTCAACNAGCAGGGCAAGGCTGGGGCCGCCGTCCGGCGCCGCCCTTGTCCCCGTGCTGCGCAGGAACAAACCCTCGCGCTCCCTTTCCATGTCGGCACCGGCACCCAGAATCCTTGTAAGGGAACTTTCCGAACCGCCCTCGTTTCTGGGCCTGCCCAGGATGTACGTAGTCGTGTTGATAAAATTCCCCTCCCTTGTGCGGGTCCCTATCGCCGGGTGGAAAATCATCTGATCCGCAGGGAAAAAGAAAAATGGGATGTAGAAGACGGGTATCTCCCCGACCCTGAGTACCGCGTTAAAAATCGCAAAATCGGACCCGGGCAAAAGCCATACACGCGAGGCCCTAAGCGACCACAGCGATTCCTCGCCCGCGCTTGATATTGTCGCCCCCCTCAGCACGGTTACCTCCTCCTCGTCGCGGGAGATTACCGTCCCGGCAAAAAGGTAGGTGGTGCCCTCGCCTTCCAACGCGCGTTCCGTTATGCCCCCAAGGAAGATGCTTGCCCAGTTGTCCAAATCNACGGTGATGGAATCGCCGCGGAAGGTCTCGATTGTATCCCCCTGGGTCCTCCTGTACAAAACGCCACCGCTTGCGCTGATGATGTTCCTGGTACGGTTAAAAAGTATATCCCAGGCCTGTATCTCGTGGATGGCATCCCCCTCCCTAAGGCTTATGACAACGTCGCCGCTAAGCCGGGCGTACTCCTCGTCAACCGCATAGATCGTGAAGTACTCGGTGGTGCGGGCGGACTCGATGGTGATGATCCTCTGCCCCTCCCGCACGGTCACCTGCCCCTCCAGGGGGAGCCCGTAGTGCTCCCGAAGCCGCCTGGCAAGATCGGCACTGGTTCCACCCTCGGGCAAGCCGTGCCGCCGGCTCCAGGCGGCAAGCTCGGAAAGGGTCGATGTCCTTATATCCATCTCGATGACGTTCTGCGAAGGGCTTAAAGCCGGCCCCTCCTGGGCATAAGCCAGGGCTGCGAAGAAGAAAAGGAAAACGGGAAGGCGCCTAAAACCAGGCAAACGCAAGGCCGGCAGCCGCCATGCCTTTTCAAAAAGCGATTTGAAAAAGCCCGATCCTTCCGGTGTTTTTCTCATCCCTTGCCTTTTCTACCCATCTGGCCTTTCCCCGTTTTTTTCCGCTGGGGCGGCGCAGCACCGGAAGGAGCGCCATTTTTCCGCCCCAGCATTTCCCTTATGTATTTTCCGGTGTGCGAATCGGCGCAGTCGGCGACCTCCTCCGGGGTACCCGTCACGATGACCTCCCCCCCCCTGTCGCCGCCTTCGGGACCAAGGTCGATAATGTGATCCGCCTGCATAAGCACGTCAAGATTGTGCTCTATCATGATAAGCGTGTTCCCCTGATCCGCCAGCCGCTGTATCACCTCCATAAGCTGCTTCACGTCGGCGAAGTGCAAGCCCGTCGTCGGCTCGTCCAAGAGGTACATGGTCTTGCCTGTGGAGCGTTTGGAAAGCTCAAGGGCCAGCTTTACGCGCTGGGCCTCGCCGCCGGAAAGGGTCAGGGCGGACTGGCCGAGCTTGACGTAGCCAAGGCCCACGGAAAGCAGGGTGTACAGCTTGCGTGCTATGTGGGGGATCGAGGCGAAAAAATCCGCAGCCTCCTCTATGGTCATGTCCAGCACGTCGGCTATGTTCTTCCCCTTGAACCGAATGTCCAGGGTCTCACGGTTGAAGCGCCGACCGTGGCAAACGTCGCAGGTTATGTAAACGTCGGGCAGGAAGTTCATCTCGATTTTTATCGTCCCGTCGCCCTCGCAGTTCTCGCACCTGCCGCCACGGACGTTGAACGAGAAACGCCCGGGTTTGTAGCCGCGCATCTTCGACTCGGGAAGGGAGGCGAAAAGATCCCTCACAGCGGTAAAGCCCCCAACGTAGGTGATGGGGTTCGAGCGCGGGGTTCTGCCTATGGGACTCTGGTCTATGTCAATAACCTTATCGATGAATTCGGCTCCCTCCAGTTTTTTGTAGTCGCCTTCGGCCCGGTAGGAGCCGGCCCTGCCGTACACCTTGTTCGCCAATGCCGGATACAGCACGTCGGAAAGCAGGGTTGACTTGCCCGACCCGGAAACCCCCGTGATGCAGGTGAAAACCCCAAGCGGAATACTCACGGCAATGTTTTTTAGGTTGTGCTCTTTAACACCCGTCAGCCTTATAAAGTTACCGTTTCCCTGCCGCCTCTCTTCCGGAATGTCGATGGTTAGGGTTCCGGCAAGATACTGCCCCGTAAGGCTTTCCTTTACCCTCATGACCTCATCGGGGCGGCCCTGGGCGACGACGTTTCCGCCGTGCACGCCTGCCCCTGGCCCCAGATCGACGATATGGTCGGCGGTTCGCAGGGTCTGCTCGTCGTGCTCCACGACTATGAGCGTGTTGCCAAGGTCACGCAGGTACAGCAGCGTGTCGATGAGCCGCTGGTTGTCCCTCTGGTGCAGGCCGATGGAAGGCTCGTCCAGGATGTACAGAACCCCAACCAGGCTCGACCCGATCTGGGTCGCCAGCCTTATCCTCTGGGCCTCGCCACCGGAAAGCGTCGCCGCCTTGCGTTCCAGGCTAAGGTAGTCAAGCCCGACGTTCTGCATGAAGCCAAGCCTTGCGGTAATCTCCTTCAAAATCTGCCTGGCGATTTTTTCCTCGTTTTTGCCCAGGCGCAGGGTGTCGAAGAAGCGCAGGGAATCCTTCACCGAAAGCTCGGACAGCTCCCAGATGTTCTTTTCCGCCACGGTCACCGCCAGCACCTCGGGGCGCAGCCTTTTGCCGCCGCAGTCCTCGCAGGGCTTCTGGCTCATGAATTTCTCCAGCCATTCCTTGACCCCCGGCGACTGGGTTTCCAGGTAGCGGCGTTTCAGGTCGTCCAGAACGCCGGGGAATTTCGACTCGTACTCGAAGCGGCCCGTTCCGGCACGGTTTTCGTATTTGATTCTTATATCTTCCCTGCTGCCGTACAGGATTGCGTCCAGCACCTTTTTCGGCAGATCCTCCAGCGGCTTGTCCAGGCTGAATTTGTAGTGCCGAGCAAGACTGTCGAAGCGGCTGCGGTGCCATGCGCTGTCCGGGTTGTAGGGAACCACGCCGCCCTCGTTGAATGAAAGCGAGGGGTCGGGNATTACAAGGTCGGGATCGAANTCCAGCTTGGTGCCCAGGCCGGAACATTCGGGGCAGGCACCGAAGGGGTTGTTGAACGAGAAAAGCCTGGGCTGGAGTTCCGGGATGGAAACGCCGCAGTCCGGGCAGGAGTTCTTCTGCGAGAAAAAGTGCTCGGTGGTCTGCGCCGCCTGGGACTTGCCCCCCGTGTCGGAGGCCTGGGCCTGGCTAAGCACCAGCAGCAGGCCGTCGGAGGTCTGCAAGGCGGTCTCCACCGACTCGGCAAGCCTGGAGCGGATTTCAGGCCCCACCACAAGCCTATCGACGATGATCTCGATTGTATGCTTCTTCTGCTTGTCCAGCTTGATGCTTTCCTCTAGGCTTACCGGCACCCCGTCGATCCTGGCACGGGCGAAACCGGCCTTTCGCGCATCCTCGATGATCTTCTGGTGCTCGCCCTTCCTTCCACGGATTACGGGGGCCAGAAGCTGCACGCGGGTGCCCTTGCCCATCTGCAGGATGCTCTCGATTATCGAATCGACGGGCTGCTCCCGTATCTCCCTACCGCAGACCGGGCAGTGGGGAACGCCGATTCGGGCGAAAAGCAGGCGGTAATAGTCGTAGATTTCGGTGACTGTGCCCACTGTGGATCGCGGGTTGCGGTGGGTGGTCTTCTGCTCGATGGAGATCGCCGGGGAAAGCCCCTCGATGTAGTCCAGATCGGGCTTGTCCATGCGGCCAAGGAACTGCCTGGCGTATGCGGAAAGGCTTTCCACGTAGCGCCTTTGCCCCTCGGCGAAGATGGTGTCAAAAGCCAGGGAGCTTTTGCCCGAACCGGAAAGGCCGGAAACGACGATAAGCTTGTCCCTGGGCAGTTCCAGATCGATATTTTTAAGGTTGTGCTCTCTAGCACCCCTGATAACGAGCTTGTCCATAGTTTGATGCCATGGTACACGTTTTTGGGGTATCTGGGTAGTGGGGCGGGTTGGAGCAGCGTATTCGTCCCGTATTGGCGGCAAGCAACCACAAAACTACTACATATTCGTTAAGTATTTATAACAGGCAAGAAGACGGCTATACTAGGGCAATGACGCTGGGGATTTTGCCATGAGCAATAGCATAAATGCGGCAAATCCGCTAATAGTACAAAGCGACAGGACCCTGTTACTGGACGTTCACACGGAAAGGGCCGAGGAAGCCCGTTCTGCGATAATCCCTTTTGCGGAGTTGGAGAAATCGCCGGAGCATATCCACACCTACCGCATTACCCCCCTGTCCTTATGGAACGCCGCCAGTGCGGGTTATAGCCCCTCCGACATTGCAAGGTCCCTTAACGAATACAGCCGATACCAAATCCCAGCCGGAATTGCCGAGGGCTTTTCCGATACCATGTCCCGTTACGGGAAAATCAAAATGCTGGCCGCCGCAAGCGGCGATGACCAATTGTTCCTGCAAATAGAGGACCCCATAGTGCGGGTCGAAATCGAATCGCTTAAATCACTAAAAAAATACCTGCAAATAGAGGGCGACGGTTTTTTACTGCAATTGGTAAACCGTGGAACGGTAAAAAGGGAACTTATTCAACAGGGATGGCCAGTAAAAGACGAAGCGCCCTTAATAAAAGGCGACGATTTGGAGATTACGCTTCGGGACAAATGCTGCTCGGGCATCCCTTTTGCCCCAAGGGACTACCAACTGGAAGCGGCCAACGCGGTGTTGGGCAACGGCGGCCCTGGAACGGGCTTTGGTGTAATATCGCTACCCTGCGGATCTGGCAAAACCGTGGTCGGAATGCTCATAATGTCCCTGCTAAAAACCAACACACTAATCCTTACAACCAGTGTTGCGGCAGTGCATCAGTGGATCAACGAGTTGCTGGACAAAACCGAATTGAACCAGGAGCAGATCGCCGAGTATTCCGGCGACTCAAAGTCCGTGGGCCCTGTAACCGTTGCAACCTACCAAGTGGTTACCTGGAGGGCCGACAGCGGCGGCGAGTTCCCCCACTTCAAGCTGTTCCGGGAAAGGCGTTGGGGGCTTATCATTTACGACGAAGTGCACCTGCTGCCGGCGCCTGTGTTCCGTGTAACGGCAGAATTGCAGTCAGTGCGCCGGCTGGGCTTGACCGCAACCCTAGTCCGGGAGGATGGTGCCGAGGATGCGGTGTTCAGCCTTGTGGGGCCAAAGCGCTACGACGTCCCCTGGAAGGAGCTTGAAGGCAGAGGCTGGATAGCCGAAGCNAGCTGCGCGGAAATTCGGCTGGATTTGCCACAGCAACTTAAAATACCCTATGCGGTTGCGACACCCCGCGAAAAATACCGTATTGCCGGTGAAAACCCGTCGAAAGAGGAAATAGTGGTACAGCTTATCGAAAACAACGGCGACGATCAGATACTCGTCATCGGCCAGTACATTTCGCAACTGGACTCGCTTTCAAAGCTGTTANATGCACCGCTGATTACCGGGAAAACGCCAAACGCCGAAAGGGAACGNATTTACGGNAAGTTCAAAAGTAGCGAGGCAAGGGTTATCGTAGTGTCCAAGGTTGCCAATTTCGCAATAGACCTACCCAGCGCATCAATGGCAATACAGGTTTCCGGTTCGTTTGGCTCACGGCAGGAGGAGGCCCAGCGCTTGGGGCGTATCCTGCGGCCAAAGGGGGAAGGAAAAAGCCACACCGCAAAATTCTTCACATTGGTTTCCCGCCACACCGTGGAAGAAGACTTTGCGGCAAACCGGCAAAAGTTTTTGGCCGAGCAGGGATACAAATATTCAATACAGCACTGGAACACGGAAGCTGGGGTGACAAAAAATGAATAACTTGCAGAACAATTTGCAATCTAATAGTTTCCGAACCATCGAATTCTGGAAAGCATCGATAATGACCCTGCCAGACAACGCCTTTTTTGAATTGGTGCGCACAGTGTTCGGCAAGGTAAAGACCCCCTTTAACAAACAGATTCTAGCCAGCGACCTTGAAAAATTTTTATTGCGCAGCGACATACAAAAAAACATTGCCAGTTACATTGGCAGGCAAGATGCCCGCATTGTTGCGGCGGTGGCACTTCTAAATGAACCCAGGCACAGCGACATGGTGGCTTTTTTTTCAGGTGAGTTTAGCTATACCGAATTGGACGATCTGCTTGTAAACCTGGAAGAACGGTTCATACTTTACCGTTTCCAGGATGANGACAAAAACCAAAACGCCAAACGCCTTGCCCTGAACCCTGTGTTCAAATCAATCTTGTCAGCGTTTATTGCGGACAATTCCCTGCTTTTCCATGCGGTTCACAGGGACAAGATACCCATGGATGAAAGGCAGGGGGATGTAGACCCCTTTGACAAAAACCTTAGTGAAAATAACCCCCAGGCTTCGTTCCTTTACGATGACCGAACTCTGGCGATACTGCTCTCCTTTGTTTCCGTAGGCGAACCCTTCTTCAAGGCAAGGGGGGAAAATATACGTCAAAAAGTGTTAAATTCCGCAAAGGCTCTGTTTCCCAGCCTGTCGCTGGAAGTTCTTATCGGCGGCCTGCGTGTTCTGGGAATGTTTTCCGTAAAAGGCAAAAGGCTACGGCCCGATTACAGGCGTTTTTCTGCTTTCGGCAAACTCAACCGCCGGGAAAGGGCCGAATATTATACGGCTGCCATTTTCTGTTATTGGGAAATTCTTGCCGCAAAAGAGAATGCGCCTTCCAAGGAGAAGGAGGACGAGGCTTCCGATTTATCCGACGATACGATTTCCCCCTGGCTCCTACGCACAAAAGTTCGGTATTATGCCTCATTCATCCACCGTTTTTGTGGCCTGCTTGATTCGGACATGCTTTACCCTTTTGCAACCATGCAAAAACTGGCATATATTCTTGAAGGGGGTAAAAGCGAAATCTGCACAGACAAGTTGATTAAAACCATGGAGGAAACAGGTTTGCTTGTTTCGGTGCAGGACAAATACTGGCACAAACGATTGTTTGCCGANCCCCCCATGACAAAAGAGCCTGCCATGGAAAGGTCGGTAATCGCAATGGATACCCCTTTCAGTATGATGGTATCCCCTGAAATCGAGTACAACGATCTTATAATGATTGCGGCTTTTTGCAATGTCACCGAAGCTGGCCTAAATGTCCGTTTCGAACTGAACCGGGATACGGCCGTATCGGCCTTTAACCTTGGCATTAGTGCCGCCTCGATAATCGAACTCTTACAGCGGCTATCACATAACAAAGTTGATGAAAACCTGATATACGCCCTGCATGATTGGGAAAAAAGCCATAGGGAAGTGACTTTACGCCAGGGGCTGGTGCTGACCCTTTCGCCGGAACGCCAGTATTTGGCGGAGACAAGNCCCTTGTCAATGTTTATAACGGAAACCCTTGCGCCAGGGATTTACATGCTGCCGGCAACATTGGAGGACAGGGCCGTTAGGGCTTTACANAAGGCGGGTGTTAGCATCATNGCACGCCAGGGTGAGCATTCCGACGAAAACAGGTTTCAGGACAACAATAAATTCACTGACGGGTTTTCGGCTAGCTTCTACCCTCCACTCCGTGCCGCAAATGTCGGCGACAAGATGTTCCCCCATGTTTTTTCGCAACATGAAAAGGCAGACGAAAACATAGACAATGATTCGCCGCCTTCCGCACTAATCGAAAATTTTCATTCCATGCTCAACAAAATGCGAGTTGACAAGGAAAAACATGACGAACTAGCGGCCCGTATAGACAGAAGGCTTATACTCTGCGAATCCCAACTCAAGGATGTGGTGCTACGTTACGAGAAACTTGAGGCACGGGGCCTGGACTATGCCGGAAAAAACCTGATTGCAAAACAGGCCATAAGTCTGCAGTCCCTTGTTGAAGTCGTCTGGCCAAGCAAGCAAAAGCAGGAACGTGTTCTAGGAATTCCAAAGGCATTGGAAAAAGCGGGAAGCGAAATTTATCTGGTCGTCAAGCCGGTAAACGATGAAGGGGGGGGCACCGTAGAGATCCCCCTGGGAAAAATCAGTCTTTTAAGACGTGTTAAGAGATCGATTTTCGAAAGCAATATTGTTTGAAATTAGGAGCTACTATGCCATTACTACCTTTTTCGGGCTTCCAGATTACGGAATCCCAGCCAGCCGAAATACGCCAGGCAAAACTCGCCGTCCTTATCGATGCCGACAATACCCAACCTGCCATCATAGAAGGCCTCTTGGATGAAATCGCAAAATACGGCATTGCCAGCGTAAAACGTATTTACGGTGACTGGACAAACACCAGCCTACGTTCATGGAAAGACCGCCTGCTGGAGTATGCCATTCAGCCTATCCAGCAGTTTTCGTACACCAGCGGAAAAAACGCCACCGACTCGGCGATGATCATTGACGCAATGGATCTGCTTTACACCGAAAAACTCGATGGGTTTTGCATCGTGTCAAGCGATTCGGATTTTACGCGCCTTGCGGCAAGGCTTAGGGAAAGCGGCCGAATGGTTTACGGTTTCGGCGAGAAGAAAACGCCCAGGGCCTTTGTCTCGGTCTGCGACAAATTTATCTACACCGAGATATTAAAGGAGATTCAGGAAGAAGCCGANGAGGACGATCCCAAATATGCCCCCAAGCCGAAGAAGGAATTTAAGGTTGACCGCAAACTCCTAAAGTTGCTTCGGGAAACGGTGGACGACATTGCCGAGGAATCCGGCTGGGCCTACCTTGGCGCGGTAGGCCACAAGATCAACCTTCGTTCGGCGGATTTTGACCCCCGAAACTACGGCTTCAAAAAGCTTGGCGATATGTTCCGTGCCATTCCCCAATTTGAGACCGAGGAAAGACCCCAGGCCGGCGGCACAGGCAGGCAGGTGTACATACGCTGGAAAAGAAAAAGGTAGCCAGAAAAAAAGGGAGTAAGCCTAAGCCTACTCCCCAAATAAAATGGGCGATACAAGAATCGAACTTGTGACCCTCAGCGTGTCATACTGATGCTCTAACCAACTGAGCTAACCGCCCAAAATTGCATACTTACCATGTAGTATGCTACCACGCGAATAAACATCAGCCCGCACAGCCCCGCCAAACAGGAGAACCCCCAATATGGGAACTAACGCGGAGTGCGCAGACTAAAATTACGCTTACTTGCTCTTCTCACGGATTGCGACATTTACCGCAATCTTCTTATCCGAACCAAGCATCATCGGAACAATAAGAGCCTCAATACCCGTCTGGGCGATTTCCATGTTGTCACCAGTAAAAAGAGCCGGCGGGGTAAGATCAAACTTGAAGCCAAGATCATGAAGCTTGGTTACGGCCTGCGCGGTAACCAAATTGGCAAGCTCCTGGATCGTGGACTTTGCCTCATCGTCAAAATTCGTAAAACCGGCAAAGTCGGGATCAATCATAGTTTTGGTCATGCCATCCGCCACATATATGGCAGTTTCCTTTGTCATGTCAAGAAGGACGCGACCCTCGACATCACCGGCAAGCCCCACCAGCACGGCAACCCCACTAATCTCTTTGGATGTGGGCTTAAGAGAAAGCTCGCCGCGCTTGACACCAGAACCCACACACTGCGTCAGCATATCGAACGTGGATTCAACAAAAGGGTTGATATATTCAACTCTCATAGTACTCTCCTTAACTCAATCAAAATTATGCACCTATGCACCAAGCACAAATGCCGAAACCAACTCGCTAGATACCGACATCCAGTTGCCACTGGGAAGTTCCTCGTTTTTCCCCATTATAACCAGTCCGTCACTTTTCAGTTTTTCCATAAAACTGCCCATCATCCTGTGTTGATCCTGTTCCGANAAGAATGACAATATATCCCTGGCAAGAATTATATCCAAATGCGGCAAGGGATTGTCATTCAACACGTCATGGTACTCAAAAACCACNGAATCCTTTATCGCCTGGTTAAAGGAATACCCACTATTCCCCTTGACCACAAAGGAACGACAATATTCCGGAACTTCGTCAATATCGAAAGTCATATTCGTGGCCTGACTTATGGCCATTATGTCGTTGTCATTGGCCCATATCTTAATCTGCGCATCCGGATATCTGGACTTAAGTATACACGCAAACGAGAAAGTTTCAAAGCCCTTGCCGCAGCCAATGTTCCACACATGAACAGTGTTGGAGGAAAGTTTAGGCAAGAGATTTTTCACATCAAGGGCATAATCATCCCTCCAGAAAGTCCCACTGAAAGGCGAGGGGAAGCTGGCAAGGAATTCGTCCGCATCGGCAGAGGTTCTAAGCTGGAGATCGGCATCCGTCCTCATGGTGTTCCACTCGGCAAAACGCTTGCGCATCCAGCTTTCGTTAAGCGGCGACACGGTGAAACGCCTTAGCGCCGTCAGGCCTTCCTTCAGGAAGCCAATCGCCGAATCCGTGGCACTTTCCTTTCGCTGTAATTCCGAAAAAGTAGAACCCCCAATGGTCGGCGGTGGTACAAAGAAATCACCGGTACTGCTTACGCTACCCAGATCCTTTTCCTTGCCCTCTTCCTTCTGGCTAAAGATGCGTACCACGTCAAGAATGACGTACAATTCGCCGCTCTTTTCCACCACCCCGGAGATGTACTTGATGTTTATGTCGCCAAAAATCGGATGTGGGGGCTGAATCGTCTCGCGGTTAACCCCTACAACCTTGTCGATTTTGTCAACAATGGTTCCATACACCTGTTCATTGATGCGAAGAATCAGCATATTCTCCTGACCATCGGACTTTTGATCCCTGGGCAGGTGAAAGAAGGTTCTAAGGTCAATAATGGGGATAATATCCCCACGCATATTGTAAACCCCCCTCACGAACGAGGCGGCATTGGGTACGAACGTAAATTTATCGGCTCGGGCGATTTCCTTTACGTTCATAATGTCAACACCATAATCCTTTCCGGCAAGGGAAAAGGTTATCATCTTGTAATCGACAGTTTCGATCCTCTCTTTCTGCGCCTGCAAATCGGCGTTGACCTGAACAAGGTCCTTCATAATTGCTGCCATATTAACCTACCGTATTGAAGCTTCGCGGATTTGGCGTTGCTCCATCTCCTTTTTAAGTCCCAACTCCAGAAGCTGGCTTACGTCAATAATGAGGGAAACCGAACCGTCTCCCAATATGGAAGCCCCGGCAATTCCGGGAGAGTTGGTAAATTGATCCCGCAAGGGTTTGATAACAACGTCTTCCTCACCTATGAGGCTGTCAACCATGAAACCCATTTTCCTTTCGGCGGTACCCACGATGACAATAAAGTTGTAGTCCTGCTGTTCCTCGGTCCTTATGCCGAAGAGCCGGTTGAGGCGAAGAAGGGAAATAACGTCGCTGCGGAGGTTGAAAACCTCGTAATTGTCGATACGTTTGATCTCTTCCGGCTTTACCCGCAGGCTTTCGATAACGCTGGTAATGGGAATGGAGTAAATCTCCGAACCAACCCGCACCAGAAGTCCCTGAATAATGGCCAGGGTAAGGGGCAGTTTGATTGTGAATTTGGTCCCCTTTCCAAGCTCGGAGTTTACCGTAACCGTACCGTTGAGCTTGTCGATCTGGCGACGTACAACGTCCAAACCAACGCCCCGTCCGGAAATACTGGTAATCTGCTTGGCGGTGGAAAAACCAGGGTCAAAGATAAGGTTGAAGGCTTCCACATCCGTGAGTATCTTGTTGGGGCTAATAAGGCCGCGATCCACGGCCTTTGCCTTAACCGCATCGACATCAATGCCCTTGCCATCGTCCGAAATCTCGATAACAATCATGTTACCTTCGTTGGTGGCCTTGAGCAGAACCTTACCTTCCTCCGGCTTGCCTGCGGCAAGACGTGCCTCCACGGACTCGATGCCATGGTCTATGGAGTTCCGAACCGAGTGCATGATCGGATCCAGCAGATCCTCGATGACCGACTTGTCCAACTCGGTCTCTTCACCTTCAATGACCAGGTTGATTTTCTTGTTAAGCGTCTTGGAAAGATCCCTAACAAGCCGTGGGAACCG
>JGI24695J34938_10002782_pt1 | contig 12821 bp, 13 predicted proteins | sample TergutCo191P3_FD_34938 | JGI IMG/M metagenome (IMG submission 34938) | reverse complement strand
GGTAATCTCGGCGGCTCTTCATCAAGCGGCGGCGGCGGAAGCGGAGTTTCAGGCGGCGGCGGAGCAAGCGGCGGCGGCGGAAGCTGCTGCGACTAATTAAATAAGGAGATATGTATGAAAAATATTATTAGATTAACAGGATTTATCGGCATAGCGCTGGTAATCGGATTTTTTACAACAGGCTGTAAAACCATAGACTCCGGCGAAGGAAATAAACTCGCCGCGCCTAAAAATGTAAAAATAGAAATTAATGCCAGACAAATGGTCATTACATGGGATGCTGTACCGAACGCGCTTGGTTACGAAATTATTACAACCAGCGAGAACTGCGGTTCCGGCAACCGGACAATTAACACAAAAGATAATACCGCATCTGCTCCTAACGGTAGCAATGTTTTAGCAGGCGGAAGAAATCCCGCCGCCGCTAACGGTATGGTTCAAATCCATGCAAGAAACAAAGTAGAAATTACTTTGATGCCGGAATGGAATATACCCGGAGATAACCAGTCAGGAAGGAATGAAAGTAAAATAATGGCGACATCGGTTACTGTAAAGGTAAAAGCGCTGGGAGGAGTCCGCGGATTTACCGATTCCGATTTTTCAAATATATTTACGCATAATATTGCTGATTGATAATTTTTTTCTGCCGGCGGAAGCTGCCTGATAAAAATAAAATTATCTCTTATTGATTTTACTTTATTTTCATGCAATAATCTCAAATGTGTGAAGGAGAAAAATATGAAAAAATATTTCTTTGCCGCGGCGGCTGTGCTGTTTTTAGCATCGGGCTTTTCGCTTTTTGCCGCCGGTGTTCGTGACGGTTCGGAGCCTGTTAAAGGAAAAATCACTTTATCTACAACCACCAGCACTCAGGATTCGGGACTGCTTGATTACCTGCTGCCTGTGTTTACGCGCGAGACAGGATGGGAAGTGGATGTAATTGCCGTAGGTTCCGGCGCCGCTCTACGGATGGGGCGTGACGGGGACGCGGATGTTCTGCTTGTTCACGCAAGGCCCGATGAGCTTCAGTTTGTCCGCGACGGGTACGGCAGCATTCGTTATGATGTTATGTACAACGATTTCCTTGTCGCGGGTCCTGATTTGAATTCGATTTCACATAACGAAAATGTTATACAAACATTCAAAGATATCGCGTCAAAAAATCTTTCGTTTGTTTCACGCGGCGATGATTCGGGAACTCACAGAATGGAACTTTCTCTCTGGCAGTCCGCCGGAGTGAATGTAAGAAGTATGCGCAATTATTCCGCCGTAGGGCAGGGTATGGGCGCGACGCTGCAAATGGCTAATGAAATGAAAGCCTACACTCTGACAGATCGCGCGACATGGCTTACTCAAAGAAAGGACGGAAAAATAACGCTTGCGGCTGTGTGTGAAAACGCTGTTGAATTATTAAACTATTACGGAGTAATTCTTGTAAATCCTGAACGCCATCCTGATATAAACGCAGAGGGAGGAAAAGCTTTTCTTGAATGGATGATAAAAGATTCAACGCAGAAATTAATCGGGCAGTACGGAACAGCCGTATTCGGCGGAGCGTTATTTACACCTAACGCCGGAGCAAATGTGAGGTGACATTTTTCAGCGTTTTTAATTTTAGTTCTGATACTCTCGGGATCATCGTTACTACTTTAAGAATGTCAGTTGTTTCTACATTTATTTCTACTATTTTAGGCGTTTTTTTCGCTTTATTGCTCGAAAAAAATAATTTTCCGGGGAAACGAATCGTTGTCAGGATATGCCGCACTCTTATGGGAATGCCGCCTGTTGTGGTCGGGCTTATTGTATACCTGCTTCTTATGCGCCGAGGTCCTTTAGGTTTTTTAGGAATTCTTTTTACAATCGAAGCGATGGTTATCGCGCAGGTTATTCTTATCACTCCGATAATCACAGGAATGGTTTACACTTATGCTGTCCGCTCTGCTCCTTCTATCCGCGTGTTCGCGAAAACGATGGGCGCGTCTCGAATGCAGACCCAATGGCTTTTTGTAAGAGAGATGAAAGGAGAATTTTATTTCGCGGTTGTTACCGCTTTTTCCCGCGCGATAAGCGAGGTCGGCGCTGTTATGATTGTCGGCGGCAACATTCAGCATAAGACGCGGACAATGACGACGGCTATTTCCATGCTGCGCAGCATGGGAGATTTCAGCCAGGGAATTACTTTGGGAATACTGTTACTCGTCATCGCTTTTTTTCTTCAGACGCTTTCCGATTTGCTCCGCAGAAATGAAAGAACGGAAGAAAATTTTTAATAAATTGGAATACAAATTATGCTGCTTAACGGAGTTAAAAAAAAGTTAGGTGATTTTTCTCTTTGTATAGAAAATTTAAATATTACAAAACCGGGAGTTTACGGTCTTATCGGTCCGAATGGAAGCGGTAAATCTACTTTGGCGAAAATTATAGCCGGGCTTCTTGAGCCTGACTGCGGCAGTGTTGATACCGAAGGTTTAAGCATGAAGGAAATAACTTTTCTCGGACGTAAACCCTATATGATGGACGATACCGTTTTTAATAATCTTGTTTATCCTCTTGAGCTCCGCGGCGTTAAACCGGATTCCGAAATGATTGATGAATTTCTTGACAGGATGAAATTCTTAAACCGCGGCAGGCAGAGGGCTAAGAGTCTTTCAGGCGGAGAGCAGCAGAAACTGAGTTTTCTAAGGGCGGTTATTTTTAAGCCGAAACTTATCATTGCTGACGAAGCCATGACCGCAATGGACATGGACAGTCTTGATCTTTTTGAAAGAACAATCATAGAAGAGCAGAAAAAAGAAAATTCAATATGGATAATAATAAGCCATCAGATGCCGCATATCAGGCGCGTATGCGATTATATTTTTTTTATATATAACGGAAAGATAGAGGCTGAAGGAAGCGCAAATGATATTTTTTCACAATATGAAAATCCGTATCTTAAAAACTATCTGCGTACTTATGACAGTCTGACGAAAATAAAGGTTGATAAATGAAACTTTTAAAAGTTGACACAATAGAACTAGCCCGCGAAAAAATCTTTTCGCGTATTAAGTCATGGAAATTAAAAACTGAAACGCTTACGTTATGCGAAACTCAAAACCGGATTCTCGCGGAAGATATATTTTCTCTCTGCGATATTCCCTCTTTCCGCCGTTCGACTGTGGACGGTTACGCGGTATTCGCTTCCGATACTTCCGGGGCAGGCGAGGGCATTCCTGTTTTTTTAAGGCTGGTTGGTTCTGTATCAATGGGAAAAGCCGCTAATTTTCCGATAAACTCCGGTGAATGCGCGTATGTGCCGACCGGCGGAATGCTGCCCTGCGGCGCTGACGCTGTTGTGATGATTGAATACTGCGAGGAAATTACAGAAAATAGAGAACATAGAAAAGAAAATAATGAGAATTATACAAATAACAGCGCGGATACAAAAAGCATTATCGCTGTTTATGAGAGCGCCGCTTCGGGGATTGGGACTGTAGAAATCGGAGAAGATTTTAAGAGGGGAGAGCCGCTCTTAAAGAAAGGAACATTAATTCGTCCGCAGGAAATAGGGGCGCTTTCCGCAGCGGGAATTACTAAAATTAATGTTTTTTCTCCTCTTGTTATCTGCATAATTTCTACGGGGGATGAACTTACCGCGCCTGAAAAAGAGCCTGCGTTAGGAGAAATACGCGACATTAACACAAACGCGCTGAAAGCGCTTGCTGAAAAAAATAATTACAAAGTAATGTCAGCGCAGGTGTTAGGTGACAATGAAACATTGCTGGAATCTGCGGTGAGAGAGGCGATGGCTTTATGTGATTTGGTAATAATTTCCGGAGGAAGTTCTCAGGGGGAAAAAGATTACAGCGCAAAAGTAATTAATCAGGCTGCGAAACCTGGCGTTTTTACTCACGGTCTTGCTGTGAAACCCGGTAAACCGGCAATATTGGGATGGGATGAAGAAAGCCAAACCCTGCTTGCGGGACTGCCGGGTCATCCTGTTTCCGCAATGATGGTTTTTGAAATTCTATTCGGCGCATCTTTAATAAATGAGTTATTCCAAATTTCCGCTGAGGCATTTCTCTTTTCTCATTTTTTAACGGCGCGAATTCGCTGCAATGTTCCCGGCTCTCCCGGAAGAGCGCTGATAATGCCTGTTACTCTTGCTTTTAAGGACGGAGTTTATTATGCGCAGCCGGTATTCGGAAAAGCCGGAATGATTTCAGTATTAACTAACGCAGACGGGTATATCATTATTGATATGAATAAAGAAGGATTAAAAAAAGATGAGGATGTTTTAGTTTATCTTTTTTAAGGAACAAAAATGGAAAAAAGAAATTTGTATTTAAGTAATGTCTCTGTCGAAGAGGCGCTTTCAAAATATTTTTCCGCGCTGGAAGGTTTGCTTGCTCCAAAATATGAAGAAATTCCAGTTGAAGATAGTTTAGATCGCATAACATCAAAAGCTGTTTATGCAAAGTTAAGTTCGCCTCTTTTTAACGCCGCCGCGATGGACGGCATTGCGGTAACAGCCGCCGCTACTAAAGGAGCGCGTGAATCATCTCCGATACTTCTTCAGGAAGGAAAAGATTTTATCTCAGTTAATACAGGCGATCCAATTCATCATCCCTTTGATGCGGTGATCATGGCGGAAGATCTCTTGCAGACCGAAGAAGAAAACGCAAGCAGTCATTGCGTAAAAATAATGGAGAGCGCTTCTCCCTGGCAGCATGTAAGACCAATCGGCGAAGATATTGTTAAAGGAGAGATGATCATCGCGGGGAGGCATAAAATAAGACCTATTGATATTGGAGTTTTATTTTCCGGCGGCATCACGCGCGTTCAGGTTTTTTCTAAGCCAAGAGCCGCGGTTATTCCGACAGGGACTGAAATAATAGAAGCGTCTATATTACAATCGGATGAAAATCGGAATTTCCTCCCGCTTAAAGAGGGCGAAATTATCGAATCAAATTCGAGGATGTTTGAAGCGCAGATAAAGCAGGGAGGAGGAGAGGCTGTTCGTTTTTCTCCGGTTACGGATGATTTTGAAAAACTAAAAGAGATAATTCAGAAAGCGTCGCGTGAATTTGACATGGTATTAATTAACGCGGGCTCAAGCGCAGGAACAGAAGATTTTACAGTTCAGGTGTTACGCGAAATAGGAGAGGTAATAGTTCACGGAGTTGCGATGAAACCGGGAAAGCCTGTAATACTTGCAAAGGTTAACGATAAGCCGGTTATAGGAACGCCCGGTTATCCTGTATCGGCGTATCTTGCTTATGAAACATTTGCGGCTCCTGTGTTGTCTGTTTTATCAGGATCAGCGGTTAGCGGGCAGGAGATAAAAAAAACTGATAAAATTGAAGCTGTGATTACAAAGAGGATTGTCTCTTCGCTGAAACACCGTGAATATGTGCGCATAACAGCAGGTTTTGTAAACGGAAAACTTGTCGCTTCTCCTCTCGCGAGAGGCGCTGGAGCCGCGATGTCTTTGGTAAGAGCAGACGGTTTTTGCGTAATTGATCAGCAGAGCGAAGGCATTGAGGCGGGAGAAACCGCCGTAATTGAACTTTACCGATCCATAGAAGAGATCAGGCATGCTTTAGTTTCAGTTGGCAGTCATGATCTTATCCTTGACGTGATTGCGGATATGATGTCGTGTAAAGGAAATGCTTCTCTTTCCGGCACGCATGCGGGAAGCCTTGCGGGTCTTTCTGCTCTGAAACGCGGAGAGTGCCATATCGCTCCAATTCATTTGTTAGACGAAGAAACAGGAGTTTACAATACCGGCTGGATAAAAAGAATATTTCAGATAACAGAGAACAAAGAAAAAAATAAAGAGATATGTTTAATAAAAGGAGTCGGGCGTGTTCAGGGGCTTATTGTTAAGAAAGGGAATCCGTTAAAAATAAAATCTTTCTCTGATATTTGCAATTTTAAGTTTATTAACCGTCAGAGAGGAGCGGGAACAAGAATATTTTTTGATTATCTGCTAAAGAAAGAAGGTATAAATTCCGCAAGCATAAACGGCTACGCGAGAGAAGCCGCTACCCACATGGCTGTTGCGGCTGCGGTGCATGGAGGCAGCGCGGATGCCGGAATGGGAATCGCTTCCGCCGCAAACGCCCTCGATCTTGATTTTATTCCGTTAGGTGAAGAAGAATACGATTTTGCGGTTTTTTCTGACTCGTTAAAAATAAATGAAATTAATATTTTTATTAATGCCTTAAAAAGCCCGGAATTTCACCGTAAACTTGCGGAGTTAGGCAGCCCGTATAACGCATATACATGGAGCAGGGCAGGAGATATAATTTTCATATAAAGGGAGCCGTTTATGGAAAAAGATTTTTCTCATTTTGACGCAGAGGGAAACGCGATTATGGCTGACGTTTCAGGGAAGGAAATAACATTGCGCACCGCAATCGCAAGAGGCAGCATTTCCATGAATGATGAGGCTATGCAGGCAGTGCTCGGAAGAACCGTAAAAAAAGGCGATGTTTTGGGAGTTGCGCGTATCGGAGGAATTATGGCTGTAAAAAAATGCGCGGAGCTTATACCTCTTTGCCATCCGCTTAATTTTGACAAGTGCGCAGTTGATTTTTACGTTGATGAATCCAAAAAAGAAATTGAAGCTATTTGTGAGGTGAAACTTTCCGGAAAAACAGGAGCGGAAATGGAAGCGCTAACAGGAGTGTCTGTCGCTTTGCTTTCTGTTTACGATATGTGCAAATCAATAGATAAATCCATGATTATCGGCAATATAAGATTATGTGAAAAAAGCGGCGGAAAGAGCGGGCATTATTTATGCTGATCGATTCGTTCGGAAGAACGCTTGATTATCTGCGTATCTCAATTACAGATCGCTGTAATCTTCGCTGTTTGTACTGTATGCCGCCGGAAGGTGTTGAGTGGAAACCTCATCAAAATATCCTAACATTCGAGGAAATTTTCAGGATTGTAAAAATTATGTCCGCTTTGGGCGTATGCAATGTAAAAGTTACGGGCGGCGAACCGCTGCTGCGGCGAGGGGCGGCTGCGTTTCTTAAACAGCTAAAAAACATTCAAGGAATAAAGAAAGTAACGCTCACGACAAACGGCATACTGTTAGGTGCATATCTTGACGAAGCCGGCACAATGGGAGGAAACGCTTTTCCTGACGGCGTTAACGTCAGTCTTGACGCATTGGATAACGACAGATATATGCGCATAACGCGCGCCGGAAACAATATTAACGCCGATCCTAAGACAATTCTTCCGTTATTTGATAGTCTGCTGGAAAAAAAAATTAATGTAAAAATTAATTGTGTGCCTGTGCGCGGAATTAATGAAGATGAAATTCTGCCGGTTGCTTCTCTTGCAAAAGAAAAAAATATTACAGTGCGTTTTATTGAACTTATGCCCTTCGGCTCCGCTTCGGCGTATAAGCCTGTATCCGGCGCGGAGACCGCTGCGCGGATAGAAAAAGCCTTCGGTACTATGACGCGATTTAACGGCATATCGGGAAGCGGTCCAGCTCTTTATTACAGCATCTCCGGTTTTTCCGGCAAAATCGGCTTTATCAACGCGGTAACGCACGGCTTTTGCGAAACATGCAATCGTTTGCGCCTAACATCAGAAGGATTTTTACAGTTATGTCTTTCAAATGATATAGGACATGATCTGCGCGAACCTCTTCGTTCAGGATTTAATGATAATGAACTTGCGCGTATTATAACGGATATTATTATAGAAAAACCGGGATTTCATTCTCTATCTAAAATTTACGGGATGATGAAAACGCATTCTATCGGTTTATCAAAAATCGGAGGATAGAAAGAAATATTTTTACGAACCTCAGCGTGGTTTGCCGTTAAAAATATGGTATAATCATTTCATGGGAAAAATAAAAGCAGTTTGCGTTAGCGAAAAAAAAGGAACAGCAAAACACAGTATAGAAAAAGCCGAATTAATCGCAGAGTACGGCATTGCAGGTGACGCCCATGCCGGCGGCTGGCACAGACAGGTGAGTCTTCTTTCTTATCAAAAAATAGAAGACTTTCGCGCTATGGGAGCGGATGTTGAAGACGGCGCTTTTGGAGAGAATCTAATCGTAGATGGAATCGATCTGCGTTCCTTGCCAGCCGGCGCTCTTCTTGAATGCGGCGATGTAATTTTAGAAATAACGCAAATAGGAAAGGAATGTCACAATCAAGGCGCTGGAGGCTGCGTGATTTATCATGTGATGGGCGACTGCATCATGCCGCGCGAAGGAATTTTCGCGAAAGTAATTCAGGGCGGATTTATTTCCAAAGGTGATGAAATTAATGTACGAAAAGAAACTTCTTACCGTGTTTGGATTATAACCGCAAGCGATAAAGGGTTTAAGGGAGAAAGGGAAGATGTCAGCGGAAATACCGCAAAGAAGATTGCAGAAGCCGCAGGCTATATTGCCGCCGGTTACACTTTGTTAGCTGACGATCAGGAAAGGATAGAAAACGAACTTAAAAGAATTTGCGATAATAATCTCGCGGATCTTATTCTTACAACGGGAGGCACGGGCTTCTCCGTGCGCGATTGTATGCCCGAAGCTACAACCGCAATTGCGCACCGGTTAGCGCCAGGAATTGCCGAAGCAATGCGCGCCGCCGGAATGGCTGTTACAAAAAGAGCGATGCTCAGCCGCTCAGCCGCTGTAATCAGAGGAAGCACCCTCATTGTTAATCTTCCCGGAAGCCCGAATGCAGTGCGCGAAAATTTGGAAGTAATAATCGGCGAATTAAAACACGGGCTTGATATACTAACAGGTAGAGACGGTGAATGCGGAGAATGAATAATTAAAAAATCTCTGTTCCGAAGAAATCTTCGCCGCGAAGAATTTTTCCAAGATTTTCCAGATTTTTCCCCGCGGCGCAGATAACTTTTAATCCAATCTTTTGAGCATGGCGGCTCGCGACAGGATCAAACGGGACGTTTTTTCCGGGAACCCATTCATCGCCGACCATTGCGCGGAAATCAGCCCACGAAATTTTATCAATAGGCTTTGCGTCAGGATCGATTTTAGGATCCGCTGTAAAAACTTTTTCGATATTGGAAAGATTTATAACCATATCCGCGCCGAAACGTTCGGCTAATAAAACTGAATCATAATCCGTAGAAAAGCCGGGTTTCCATCCGGCTGCTACGAGTACGCGCCCTGTCAGCGGATCAACCTCGCACGGATTTGTGACAACTTCCTGGCTGCACCATTCGCTCATCAGAGCTTTTACAAGCTGGGCATTGAGGCGCGTTGCAGTTATTCCTATCCAGTCCGCTTCATCATCTTTAATGTTATCTGCAATTTCGCGGTATGCGTTCTGATAACGCCGCGCGGGCGCGCCTCCGCCGACAACAAAAATAAAATGCCTGTTTATATCCGCGTCAATAAATGAACGTATCAGGCTTACGAATTTTTTTAGAAAATCCGTATCAACATCGTTTGGGGCGACAATCGATCCGCCCAGTGAAATTACCGTTACCATATACTACCTCTCTTTAATGAGTATAAATTCCGCTGATTGTTATATCTCCCCAAAGACTCGAATACGATTCAAGCCCGCCTGACGCTTCTTCCCAGATATTTTGCAGTGAATAAGATTGAGGGTGAGAAACAAGCCTGCCCTTGTTTTCCATTTGCGATAAAACAAGATCGCCTCTTGAAAAAGCGATGCGCATATTATCCAAATTGCCGAAATAATAATTTGAATAATTTATTACTTCTCCGTGCATCGCCGCGTTTTCGATTGTTACAGTTCCCTGACCCATTGCGGGATCAACGGGAACCCAGCCGAAATTGTCAATCCAGAATTCCGCCCAATAATGATGAAAAGTTTTTCCGCTTTTGTCTATCAGCGCTCCGGCGATTGGAATGCACGGAATTCCGGCTGCGCGGACCATCGCAGTGTAGAGTAACGCTGCCGCGTAAGGATCAGCGTGTTTTTCCTGCAAGGCTGAAATAATATTTATGTTATACATAATCGTTTTATCTATCGCAATATTCTGAATAATCCAGTCATATATCAATTTTGCTTTTAAGTACGGATTCTGCTCTCTTCCGGTAATCGTGCTTACATACGATCTGACTGACTGATCTCCGCTTGGGATAAGTTCCGTGCTTTGCGTGTGCATTGCAGATAACGCAGGTCTCTGAGAAGATGTGACAGATGCCGGTCTTATTGCCGTCTCTATAGCGTAAATTTCCACATTGTATGATAAAACGATTGAATTATTAACGCCTGCGGCGAGATTGTCAAATTTGTATAAACTTACTCCGCGGTGATTCTCGATAAATGGCTCTGTGCTGCGCGAAATGAGAGTGACCTTTCTCTGCGAAGGCGAGATTATCGGATTTGGTATCCACAAATATAAAGTATTCGGTCTCGCCGCTTCATGCACCCTAATATCAACAGAGTAATTTATCGTGTAACTGCGCTTATCAATAAAACTTTTATTTCCCGGTTTTCCGCCGATGTCAAAAAATACCGGTCTCGATCTTCCGTGGGGGGTTCTTACTTCTATATTTCCGCTGACGGCTCCGTCAGGCACGCGTATGTTTATTTCTCTCGCGCTCCATGATTCATAACCCGCTTCAATTTCCGATACTTCAATAAATTCCGGTTCTCTTACGACATAAGGATTGATTGTGTTTGACTCGTAATCCCATGAGAAAAAAACGCCTGACATTGTTTGTAATGACAGTGAATGTATCTGGTTTTCGCGCGAGATGCCGAAATTATTTCCAACGATTGTGATCTGCGTTCCTGGCGCTCCTGACTGCCTGCTTATCGAAGTTATTCTCGGCTGAAGCCCCAATTCTTCGCCCTCAGCAGGTTTTGGCAGAGTTGCGGAATTTGAAAAAAGCACGCCGTTGCTTTTTTTTCCGTCTACATGCACATAGACAAGCCCTGATTCTCCCAATTCGGGGATTCTGATAATAATGAGCTCATTCTGCCAGACATGGTACGATGAATTGGTAGGCGCAATGCCCGCGATAGTCACATAAGCTTCATCGCGTGTTTCGCCGAAATTAACGCCTCTAAGAGTGATAACTTCGCCCATTCTGCCTATTTTCGGATCGATTGACATTATTTCCGGCTGTTTTGTGTTACACGAAACGAATATTAAAAGAAAAATCAATAAAATAAATATTCGCGCTTTTCTGTTATTCGTCATTTTTTGCGTTGATTACGGCTTCAGGAGCAGGTCCTCTGTACGGATTTACTGTCAATATTATTTCGATTATTGATGATTCTCCTGTTTGTCCGAGAGGAAAGAAAAGAATCGGCTCGTTGAATTCTATCGGGATGGTTTGAATTGACGTGTGATAACTAATTCCGTGATCGGGATCTTTTATCCCAAGCTGCACCTGCGCCACAAGTACGCTGTTGTTGCGCCGAATAAAAGGAGTAAATTGAACTGCGACTACAACATTTGATCCGACAAGCTGAATACCCACAGGCGTGCCCGGTATGGTTATTTTTTGATGAGATTCGCTCCAGACTACATTCTGTTCATTTTCAAGAACTCTTGCGTTTATATCAAGGACAACCGCTCGTCTTCTCGGTTCATGATCTCCGTCATGCGACACCGGACGTTCCTGCGCGGCTACAGCGACCGGCGCGGATAGAATACCGGTAAAGATACAAATTACGCTGAAAATGTAAAGGGCGCTCTTCATCCTACGGCTGCCTCCTTGAGTCCTGCCTTGAAAAATCAGCGGCTCTGATAATTGCAGGCTCGCCCGCTCTTAAAAAGTTCTGGCTTTCCGGTAATTGCAAAATAATGATATTTGTTCCGTTATTGGCAGGAGCTAAATATTGAAGTATTCCGCTCATGTCCGCGGCTGAAGGAATAATGCCGGGAATTTCCTCAATTTTATCCATTTCCGCGGCAAGGATGAAATTTGATTTATCGGTCGTATCCTGCTGGTTCGGCGCGTTTGTGTTTATTCTCATCCAGAATGCCGCTAAAAGAAGGATGATAACTGCCGCAGCCGCAGCAGCCGGCACCGGTATTGAAAGCCTGCGCTGCCACATATTTATATTTTGCGATCTGAAATTCCGCCTGTTCTCGATTTTATTCCATACTCTTTCTTTTACTTCTTTTAAGTCATTCTCCGCTGATGTTTTTTCCTGAGAATTAGAGCCTTTTTGCGTTCCCGGAGCATCTACAATGCGCTCAATATATGTTCTGGCGGCGGTTTTATCTTTATGAAACAGCTCCTGAAGCCGTTTCATGTTTTCGAATTTTTCTCTGCAAACGATACATTGTTCAAAATGCTCTTGCATTTTTTCTTTCCAGGGAGAAGGAAGCTCTCCGTCTAAATAGAGTGAAAGAATTTGCGGTTCAGGACACATTTGTTTCCCTCGCTTGCTCTGCTAATAGAATACGCCCGCTGTCTGCGGTTTGTTTTTGTTCAAAATACCCGCTGTTTCCTGCCTGTAAAAGCGCGGCTAACCTTTCGCGGGCTCTGAATACCCTTACTTTAACATTCCCTTCGCTGATACCAAGTACCTTGCCTATTTCCTTATAATTCATCTCTGTATACTCTTTCAAAATTAGCACCATGCGCAAATTTTCAGGCAGTTTTTCAAGAGCGCTCTGCACTTCTTCGCTTGTTTCTTTTCTTACAAGCAGCCCCTCCCCGGTTTCAACCTGCCTGTAATCTTCCTTAAACGCGCGCTGATATGCTTTGCGTTCTCTTTCCTTGCGCTTCGCGTAATTCAGCGCCGCGTTTTTTACAACCCGAATCAGCCAGTATTTCGCCTCCTCCGGGTTTGGGAAAACCATGTTTTTTTCGTAAAGCCGGAAAAAACTGTCCTGACAAA
>JGI24695J34938_10002778_pt1 | contig 12836 bp, 11 predicted proteins | sample TergutCo191P3_FD_34938 | JGI IMG/M metagenome (IMG submission 34938) | reverse complement strand
TAGGTAACTGCGAAGTGCCGTGGAGCGCTGTTACGATTGTGCCGGAAGCCACTGTAATGGCAGGGGTTTACCGCATGATGATGGTTTTGATAATTCTTGGTGTGGTGATCCTTGCCGTTATTACATTAATAATTGTTTTTGTATCAAAATCGATAACAGCTCCCCTTAAATCAATGGAGGTTGTTTTTGCATATATCGGTGACGGTGATTTTACCCATGTTGTTGATGCCAAAGGCAATGACGAAATCGGAAATATCAGCCGCGCCCTTAACTCCACCGTGGAAAAAATTAAGGGGCTTATAAACGTAATAAAAACACAGGCGGTAGACCTGACAAAAATCGGCACAGATCTTGCGTCTAACATGAACGAGACAGCCGCCGCAATAAACCAGATAACAGCCAATATTCAAAGCATAAAGGGACGCGCAATAAACCAGAGCGCAAGCGTTACGGAAACTAACGCCACAATGGAATCAATAACGGTTAACATCAGCAAGTTAAACGATCAGGTTGATAAACAGACATCGGCTGTTTCCCAATCGTCCTCTGCAATCGAAGAGATGCTTGCCAATATCCAGTCTGTAACCCAAACGCTTATGAGAAACATGGAAAATGTTAATCAGCTGGAAAGCGCTTCGGAAGTTGGACGCACAGGCTTACAGGATGTAGCGTCTGACATTCAGGAAATCATGCGCGAATCCGAAGGTCTTTTGGAAATTAACTCGGTTATGGAAAATATCGCAAGCCAGACAAACCTGCTTTCGATGAATGCCGCTATCGAAGCCGCGCACGCAGGTGAAGCCGGAAAAGGATTCGCGGTTGTAGCCGACGAAATCAGAAAGCTGGCCGAAAATTCAAGCGAACAGTCAAAGACGATCAGCTCTGTTCTTAAAAAGATCAAAGAATCAATCGATAAAATTACATTGTCGACAGATAATGTTCTTCAGAAATTCGAAACTATCGACGGACACATTAAGACTGTTTCCGAGCAGGAAGAAAATATCCGCAACGCGATGGAAGAGCAGGGACAGGGAAGCAAGCAAATTCTCGAAGCAATCGGAAACCTGAACGACATCACAAGGCAGGTTAAAAGCGGATCGCACGAAATGCAGGAAGGTTCGGGCGAAGTTATCAGGGAAGGCAAAAACCTTGAAATTATCACGCAGGAAATTACGGGCGGCATGAACGAAATGGCAACCGGCGCGGATCAAATTAATGTTGCGGTAAATCAAGTAAACGATATTACCGTTAAGAACCACGAAAAAGTTGATACATTAATGAGAGAAGTTTCTCGGTTTAAAGTTGAATAGCTAAATATAGACAAGCCCCATTAGCACCGCTGAAAAAATCAGAAATACTGCGTATCCTATCAGCATCAGCGGTGTGAACAGCGCGGACATTGCCGCAAGCGGAGCCGGACGCAACGCAGGACCGACAAGAAAAAAAGCAAGAGCCGCGCCCTTACCCATTCCAAGAGAAAGCAATGTCTGCACAAACGGTATTGCGCCGCCGCCGCAGGCATTCATCGGTATGCCTAAAATGGCGCCCGCAAGTATTGATTGTACGCGTCCCATATAAAGCGCTTCGTAAAAAAAGCTTTGCGGAACAAAGACAGTTACGGCGGCTCCCAAAAAAATGCCAATCAATAAAAACGGCGCCACATATAAAAAACTTTTTATGCAATTATTAAAATACTGTTTGGCGGTAATCGTTTTCTTTTCCCTGTTTTCAATTTGTTCACCGCCGTCTTCGTAAACTTTAATCGATTTTCTTACCATAAATTTATCGGGGATGATCAATGTCAGCATGCCTGCGGCAAAACTGAACACAATGACAGCGGCGGTGCGCACAATTGCAATTTCTAATCCTACGCCGCCTGCGGTCATTACAAAAAGCTGCGGGTTCATTAAAGACGAGGCGGCGCAAAAAGCGATTAATGGAGCTACGCGTATTCTGCTTTTATAAAGCTCGATAACAATGGGAATTGTTCCGTAAGTGCAAAGCGGCGATAATATGCCGATTACAGAAGCGGCTATTACAGCTTTTACAGGCGAGTTTGACACCCATTTATAAATTATTTTTGTCCACGAGGCGAATTTTATTAACTCGCCTAAGAAAATCCCTGCAATAAAATACGGGAGAAAACTGCGAAGCATCTCAAGGCAGGTAAAAAAGAAAAAATGTATTGCCGCGAAGACCCACTGCTTGTCCAATTTGATACCGCCGCAGATTACTGCGTTTTTTCTGCCGTTACAGACGCTTCTTCGTATGCCATATAATTTGTGTACGCATATGCGGTTATATTATGAGATCCGCCGCGGATTGCCGAAGCGTCAATAAGGATATTATTAAAGGCATCGTTAACGCTTTCTTTGTATATGCCATCGATAAAAATATCAGCTTTAACTGTGTTAGGGGAAACGGTCAGGTTTAAATTTAAGTTTCCGCCTGAGAATTGCGCTGACCTAATTGCAACAGTTGGTTTTGCCATCTGCTGTGCTGACAGTCTGGTAGACGAAATATTGCCGCCAAGACCGGTGGTTATGCTTCCGCTGAAATTAATTCCTTCTCTTAAATCTTGTACCTTGATATTTCCAAGCACAGTAATATTTGCAGGATTGCCGCGCACAACTAATCGTCTGCCCGGTTTTGTACCGACCTCGCCCCTGTTGGTTAAATATACCAAATGACCTACCTTGGTATAATCAACTTTAATAATGTTTGACATGACAACATCAATTGCAAGACCGTCTCTGGAAGCGAGCATACTGTTCATTCCTTTTAAAGCTGACGCATCGCCTGCGGAAGGGAGAGGGCCGCGGTCAACGCCCTGCAGCGCTTCCATAACTGTAAAATCCGCAGGCATAACTGAAAAATAATCGGCGATCCATTTATGCAGACCATTGGATTCCATATGAGGAATTCTAAAATTGCGTCCAATATCGTTAGCTGAATTTCCGTAAATCCGCGGCGGCGTTGCGCCAATGGATATATTTTTTATAGCTCCGGTTGTGCCTGCGGTAGTGTGGAGTTTAAGTACAGGGATGCTGATAAGAACGTCCGCCTCATACATTTGTTTAGCTACAAAATAGTTACCATGACCATCATAACTAATATAGGTAGGATACATATGATTTCCATTAAAATTGGATTGAATAAACGGAGTATTAAAAACAGGATTATCCAGTTTTATTTTTAGAATGTCACTTGGGATTACCGGCGGGTTAGGGTTTGTCCAATAGGCGCCCCCAACAGCATCCAGAGAAATAATCTCATCGACAGCGGAAAGATTTGTTAAGTTGTAATTAATATTTGTGTAATGAATCGCGGTACCGTGTGTCTGGGTACCCTTTCCTGCTCCTTCCATGACGAGAATCCTGCCCGCGCCTTGCTGTCCTTTTGCGCCGACAATTTTTCTTACGTTTTCCGCTACTGCCTGTACAACACGCCAGTCTGTGACAATGCCATTTGGAGCGGTCGGGGTTATTGCGTTCGGCGCACCTGCGGGAATTTTGGTTCCATTCGGCCATGACCAGTCATAAACTGTGGTAACAATATTCGGCTTAAGAATAACTGTATCGCCGAACTTAACAATGCCTTCAAGACCGCCCGCAAATGCAATTGCTTCATCTACCAATACTTTAATACTTGCGTATGTATGCTGAGTTACATCAGTTACTGCAGTTGATTTTACAAGCGAGACTATTGAACTTGCGCCGTCAATAGGTCTTGATGCAATAGTAGACGTTTTTTTATCTTCGATATTGACGCATCCTGTGCCGATGAAAACGGTAATAATGATTAAAATGGCAAGGTTCGATGTAAATATTTTTTTAATCATGCTATTTATCTCCAGTTTTATAAAGTTATTTTGCAAGAATTAATTTCGCGAACACGCTTGCGTTTTGATACGCAACATTTTTATTAACGCCTTCGATAAATGTGCTGCCAATGAAATATTCACGGCGGTTCGATGTGCCGGCATTACAGTAGGCGACAGCGAATCCCATTGTTTTACCTTCGGTTAATTTAACCGGCGGATAGTTTTGGCTGCCGCTGACAGGATAATTTTTATCAAATACTTTCATTTCGATTTCCCATGTGTACACATTGGAACCATTTGCATTATTCCTGTTTCCGATAACATAATTTATATGGTGATTGCGCGCTATATACCCATTCTTAAAATTGGGGTTGCTTCCCTGCCCTGATACATAATCCATCGCATTTACGCCGTCGTAGCTTAAATGGTAAGCAAATGCATTGTTATTATTTTCGTGCATTCCGCCCAGCCCGTCTTCGTTGATAAATAGTTCAAGGCAGTCATCGTTGTATATTTCGTTAAAGGGATCATTAATTCTTGTAAGACTCAAATGGGTGTCCATTATTTCTACCAGATAATAGAGCCTGTCTTCTGTCCATACGATTTTAAACCTTCCCGAATACGAATCGGGCGGCGGCGGAGTTAAGTTTGACGCGCTTGCGTTTCCCCCGCCAAGCCAAACCTGATCAATCGGCTTCCATTCCGCTCTTTCCCAAGCCGGATCATTGCCTATGCCATCTATCACCGGGGGTGTCTGTGTAAAAAAAGCAGTGTAATTATATTGTTCCAAAGAGACCGGGGCAGAACTGCAGGCAGCAAAGCCAATGCAAAACACCGGAATTATTTTTATAAAGGATTTCATAGGTATATTGTATAGCATGATAGAATTTGTATCAATAAGGAATTTATTTGTCTGAATTTGGAGTTATGAGGAATTGAACTCCTATGGATAAACTGAAAGTTTAGATGTAGAATTGAAGTATGAATGATATTTCAGGTATAAAACAAGAACTTGATGAGATCACCAAGGTTATCACGGATACCGTTCCTGTTGAGTCAATTTATCTTTTCGGCTCTTATGCTTATGGTACACCGCGAGAGGACTCAGATTTTGACCTTTATATTGTTTTTAAAGATGAAATGCCTATGCGTGAACTTGATGCTATCCGTTCGGTTCGCAGTGCTATGTACTCAATTAAAACAAAACCTATTGATTTTTTTGGCTTAAAGAAAAACCGTTTTCTTGACAGAAAAATATACGCAACCCTTGAACGAAAGATTGACAGAGAGGGCGTAAAGCTATATGGGTAAAAGAGAGATACTATTATGCGAAGATTGTACAGGAGTTTGTTCTGAAAGTAATTGATGAGAATGAGTAAAATTTTTAATTTTTTCATCAGGAGTAATCATATAAACACTTTTCCTTACCCAATAAACTTATCACCATTAAAATGAATCATATGCGTAGCATTGTCAGAAATCCAAGCTTCAGTCTCCCATGCAATGTCTTGACTATACTTTGTAAATGTTTGTTTATTTGGAAATGCAGAAACATATATTTTCTTAAGTTCAGTTTTAAACAACTTATCTAATTCAAGCTGTCTTTTACTATCTACAGGACCATGACTTGTTACAGATTCTACAAGTACAAGCCATTTCTTTGATGAATTATAAAAAATTACATCAGGCATTTTACCATGTTCATCAAAGGTAAGTCCGATTTTATCAAATATTTTTTCATCAAAATATCCCCACTTATTACCGGTATCGCCAACGTAAAGAAGTGTTGAACCGGAAAGAAAACGCGGAGCAAACTCCTCAATAATGTCTTTAATTAATTGACTATGTTTACCCGGACTAAGAGTAATATTTTCATCTTTATTTATTTGTACAGGTACCATTTGCATTTTTCGTTCTTTCCGGTATTTTTTTACAAGAGAACCTGTCTCTGTTTTAAATTTTTTCAATGAAATTTGATAAGTATTAGTTCCATATTGTCTAATAAGAAAAAGGGCTGCTGTTGAAATTTGGTAAACTGCATGAGGACTGTTAACAGGACGATCTGGTTTATCGGGGTTGTAAAGTGCAATTCCTGCTTCTACCAATTGATGCATACTTTGACGACGAAATGTTTCTCGTGTATTAGGAGCATAATTTTTATCATAATGTTCTTTTGCAAATTGCATCATTGGTGTAATTCCAACAAGAGGACAATCTGCATTTTCCCATTTTATTTTTGGTTCAATTCCAAGTAGTGCAAGAAGACACAAAGCAGTTCGTTCATTTTGTTGTCCTCTGGGGACTTCAAGATCAATTAGAATTTGCATAGCTTCTTTAATTTTATTTTGCATTTTTAATTACCAATTTCTCTAATATTTGGTCATATTCCTCTTGTCTTTTACCTTCAACTGATCTGCCAAAATTAATTAATATATCCTTAGATGGATATTTCATATTCCGCAAATCGGTAGCATTTACCTGAGTATGACCGCTGAAGTTTCTGAAAAGGTTGTCACATAAAGCTGTGTTTAACCATGCCGTTAATCCCAATACTAATTCTTTAGTAAGACTACCTCGTTGGTAATGTATAATATTTAAGTGGTTTTCAACAGAGAAATAATCAGCAGGCAAACTGTCAGGAGTAATCATTGTAGCATAAAGCCTGCGTTTTTCCTCTTTTGATGAGAAACGTTTAACTAATATATAATAACCTTTCGGAAAAGCGATCTTCTTAATCTCTTCTTCGTTAAGAAATATTGCATCCGGTTTTTTAGAATTTACGGGCCAATTTATTTCATGATTACGAATATGAACCGGATAAAGAAGCGGTATACCTTTATAAGGTTCATCAAATATCAATTTTTCTTTTAATCTAAAATCAACAATAGGTCCGGTTGATATTTCAAATAATAAATCTATATTACTGCAAGAAAGGATATTTTTGGAAACAGCTGTTGACTCTGTCGGAATGGAGATATACATAAGATTATCATCAGTAGAAATTATTTCTGAATAGGGTATTTTTTTTTCAATATAATTATTAAAATATTTATCTTTAGAAAAACTAATGGTTGTTTTTTTTTGTTTAACTCTAGTTTTTTTCAATACAATAATAATATTTTCTTGTAATACATTCTCATCACGGAATGCGTTATCCCTTGTTTCAAAAGAATGGATATGAAGTATAGCGGTATTATCTAATAAAAATTTTCTAAAAGGTAGGAAATAAAGTCCATTACAGAAACTGCGTGGAACAATAGCTGTAAGAATACCATTATCGGACAGCAATTTTACAGCAAGTGCCATGAATGCACTATAAGTATTAACTGTTTCTATATCAAGATCACGCAAAGAATGACGGTAAGCAGAATCAGAATGAATTTTTTTATACGGCGGATTCATTATTATTAAATCATATTGTTTAGATATATTCCAATAAATATCTTGTGAATTATTTATGATAAAATCTTTTTGATGAATATTGTATTGGAAATGATCTTTTTTAATTTGCTGATAAGTTCGAGTAAGTTCAGGAATGATTGTGTCATCTAATTCCCATGCCTCTAAAGAAAGATTAAAGATACTACCCTTTAATAACTCATTAATAAGGCAATAAGACAAGATACCTGAGCCTGCACCGGGGTCAAGGATAGAGATATTGCCATTTTTATCCTTATATTTTACGCATAACTGAGCCATGAAACGAGCTATTTCTATAGGGGTTAAATATTGAGCAAATTTTTCCTTGTGAGAAGACGCAATCTTTGAAATTCGTCTCTTTCGAGCGACAGCAAGATCTTTTGAAGCCAGCATATCTGGAGCTAAGGGGAATTGAACCCCTGACCTCTTGAATGCCATTCAAGCGCTCTAGCCAACTGAGCTACAGCCCCAAGTGCTTTTACTTTATTAAATTGACGGACTCCTGTCAACAGGGTAAAATATGCAATGATCATCAGTGTTTCCCGCAGATGCGATATTCCCAGGTTTCAATTTGATTGGTTTATGGAGCGTCTCTATGAAGGTTTTGTTGAAACCGCGAATCCTTACAATGTAAAACAGATAAGCTGCGTTTCGCTTTTGCCGCAGGATGTTGATGTCTTTGCGTTTTGGACACGTGATCCAAAGCACATTCTTGCCAATGCAGATGAAATAATAAAACGAGGCTTTCCTTTTTATGTGATGGTTTCGCTGACAGGTTATCCCGCTCTTTTAGAGCCGAACATGCCGCCTGCGGAGGAAGTAATAAATACGATTAAAGAACTTTCGCGAAAAATCGGGAATGAAAGAGTAATCTGGCGGTACGATCCAATCATTCTAACAAACGTTACCGATACTGATTTTCACATGAACAATTTTTTCGCGCTTGCAAAAAATTTGGCGGGAGCGGTAAAACGGGTAGTCATCAGTTTATATGACGAGTATAAAAAAGCGGCAAAACGTATTTGCGAATTGGAGCTGGCTGGAAAATTGCAAATGCTCAACACGGAAGATGAAGGCGTCATGAACGATATTCGCGGTATGTTAAAAAGTCTTGCCAAAAGCGCGCAGGCATACGGCATACAAATTCAAAGCTGTGCCGAAAAAGAAGACTTTTCGCCGCTTGGAATCATGCCCGGCGCATGTATAGATGCTTCACTGATCGAAAAACTCTGCGTTAATAAAAAAATTACAGGTGCACAGCCTGCGCGCGATAAATACCAGCGCCCAAATTGCTTATGCTGCCAAAGTAAAGACATAGGCTCATACAACACCTGCGCCGCGCATTGCGTGTATTGTTACGCGTCTTAGTTACTTCGCTTTCTGGCGCTTTACTTCATAAAGCAGAACGCCTGCCGCGACAGAAACATTCAATGAATCGATTCGTCCCGATGACGGTATCCCGACAAAGCCGTCGCATCTTTCGCGTAACAGACGCGAGATACCGCTGCCTTCGCTTCCCAGTACAAGCGCCACTTTGCCGCTTAGTTTAACCTTGTAAACTGCTTCGCCCTCCATGTCGGCGCCGTAAATCCAAAAGCCCGCTTCTTTAAGGTCTTCTATCGCGCGGACAAGATTTGGCGTTTCCGCCTGCGCAACCCACGAGACGGCGCCTGCCGAAGTTTGGGAAATAATCGCGGCATGTTTTGCGTTGCGCCGGTTTCGGCACACAACCAAATCTACGCCAAACTGGTCACAGCAGCGAAGGATCGCGCCGTAGTTGTGCGGGTCTGTGATTTCATCCAGGACAAGCACAAGCGACTCGGCGTTTTCGTCAAGTTCGGCAATAAAATTTTCAAGGCTTATGTCTGCGCGGCCTCCTTCATCTTCTACATGAAGCGCAATGCCGCGATTGTCGGGCGCAAGACCGTCAAGTTCAAAAGTACCGGTGCGTTCCAGCCGGATTTTATTATTTATTGCGAGAGTTACAATTTCTTTTGCGCGCGGACCTGCTTTTGCAACAAGCAATGGGCCGCATGGACGCCCGGATTTAATACGCTCTTCTATTGCGTGAAAACCTGTTAAATACATCATGTTTTATAACCTTTAAATTTTTTTACGAAATCGCAGGGGCGATAAGTCATTTTTGCCTGACGCATTCCTTCGTTTCCAAGATCCTGTTCGCGGTTAATATAGGTAAAAAAGTTTGGGAGAGAAGAAGCAAATGATTGATTCACATATTGATAAATGCCTCTATATTCGCCGTCTATGGCTTTTTCAAAATGAGTTACAAACATTCTTCCCCTTGCAAGACTTTCTCCCATGCAGAAAGCGGCAGGTTTTCCATCTATATAAAAAATTGAACCGCGAAGAGCCAGAGTGTCAAATAAATCAAGCGCCTCTTTTGTCGATTTGTAATCGCCGTCGTTTCCGTTTCTCCCAATCGCATCAAGCCGCCAGCGTTCCAATACTTCAATCGCCTGCGGAATTAATGCGCTTGTAAGCTGTTTTTGTTCGTGATTGGGATATGCGCTTAAAAAATTATTAACGTGGTTTTTCTTTTTGTGAAACTTTTTCCCGGCAAGCTCTGCAAGTTCTTTTCTGTAATATAAATAATCAAAATTATCCCTGTCTTCTTCAAATATAATTCCGCGTTTTTCCAAATCTTCTTTAACAGGAGATAAAACAGTTTCTGAAATATTTTTCCAGTAATCGTGGGTTTTAAATAAATGCTCCAAAGTGTCAGGCGGCGGAGCTGCGCACGGCGTCATAAAAAATGTTTTTTTTTCGCTGCCTGTTTCATTTGAAAGAGTCTGTTCGCCCGAAATTATAAAGCCGCCTTCTTCTCCGTTACGCGAAATTCGGTAATTGTATTTGTTCCTAAAAAGGTAAAGACCGGAAAAAGTAAATTCAGAAACGCCGTCAAACGTAAGAGAAAGGCGCGGATGCAAATCTTCTTTAAGCCCGGTATCCAAAGGGATAAAATCCGGGTAACATGGCGTTGTCATTGCTGTGTTTCGATTTTTTCTATCTCCGCTTTTTTCTTTTTGACAAATTTATGCGAGCCTACCAATATGGACACAGGTTCCATAATAGGGATATTTTCGCATACAATTTTTATAATTACAGTCATCGGTACTGCAAGAACCATTCCGGCGAAACCCCAAATGTATCCCCAGATAGAAAGCGAAACAAGTATTACAAGAGGAGAAATGCCGACATGGTCGCCGACAATTTTTGGATCAAAAATATTACAAAGTAAATTAACGCCAAGTATAATTGCAAGAACAATGATAAACGGACCTGGTTCCGGCCAGAATTGAACAAGCGCAAAAAGCGAAATTACAACGCCTGCGATAATACTGCCTAGCGTCGGAATAAAGTTTAATAAAAATTGAACAACACCCCAGACAATTGCAAACTCAAGACCCACAAGAGAAAAACCAACTGCAAAAATAATGCCATTGGCAAGCGAAATTAAAAACTTTGCGGTTAAGTAACGCGTAACCTCAGCCATTATATCCAAGCCCATGCGGCCGATTTTTTCTGAACGATTCTCAAACGCGACTATCAATTTTTCTTTAAAAAAGCCCGCTTCTACAAGTAAAAATACTACGAATAAAATAATTAAAGTCGCGCTGGATGCGAATTTTAACGAAAAATTGGAAACCAAAAATGTAGCGTCACGGACAATGTTGCGGATTCCCTCTTGATCCCATAAATTCTGCCAGAGAGAAACTGCCTCATCATTGGGGAGTTTGAATAAATCGGCGACCCAATCGTATAATAAGTAAATACGGTCTTCATATAGAGGATATTGCTCAACGATCATTTTGCCGGATGTAAAAATCACAACGCCGAACAGAAAAATTCCGGCAACGATAATCATCACTATAAGTAAAATTGATACAATACGCGGAATACGAAGTTTATCCAGCACAATTATCAGCGGATATGTTACAAAAGCAAGAAACGCCGCGATTACAAATGGCAGGATTACCGAAGAAGCGATCTTAAAAATGGCTCCTGCAAGGATAATGCAGGCAAAAATCATGATAAAAAAGGTCGCACGGCCGGAATTAAATGAACCTGGTAGTTTATTCATACATTGAGTATGCCATAATTGATGCTGTTAGGCAAGAAAGTACTTGACCGCAGTAATAAATATTACTATGTTAAATTCAACTGATACACGTTTAGGCCTCAATGTTGAACAACTGACGTATATCAGGACTCCCCGGGTTTCCTCACCTCCTTTTCCCGGGGGGTTTTTTTATGTTTTAAGCAAAAAAAAGCGCCTCAGGGGTGATCCTGTGCGCTTTTCATCGATTTTTTGGAAAAAATTTAGATTAAATTTGCAATCTTACTCCAAAAGTGACGCCCATACTCGATAAATTGAAGGTTTTTGTGTGAATTGTGTCATTTAAATTGTATAATGCTGTTAAATCAAACCTTATAGCCGGTAAATTGATGGAAATTCCGCCAAAAAGCCGGAAACTAAAACCCTCTGCTTCGCGCATTTGCTCAAAACCATTCTTTGTAATGCCGGTAATGCCATAGGAGCCTAATTCATCGGCTATATCGTTAACATTAATAGGACCGGTTTCATCACTAGCAGAAATACTGGAGGTTAGACCGTAACCGGCTTTTGACCATGAATAACTTACGCCTATTCCGGCATAAGGGGTAAATATAATAATTGGGAATGCAATTTGAGCTTTAAAATCTAAAACATTTGTCTCCCATTTTAGCCCCAACTCCGGCTGTGATGCATCAATTTTATATGGACCAAAATTTAACGAAAGAGGAGAGCCGATACCGTAAGTAATACCACCTGCCAGATGGTTAAATCCCACACCCACAGAAAGTTTTAATAATTTTAAATCGACAAGTGAATAGCGAAAATCTCCGCCGATAAGCAGGTAATTCAGTCCAAACCCGGACAGATTTTTAATTATATCGATGGTCGGTAAATAGCCAAATTTAAAACCTAAATCGAATGGCAAGAAAAAGCCGCCGATTCTGGCTTCTACTGTATATGCCGGTAATGGGAAACCAAGCGATACATCGGCTGGTAAATTCATATCGAATAAACTTGCAAGTTCATTAATCGAAGCGATTGGGACAGATGTGGCTCCGATCGTTAAGCCGATGCCAAAATGCGGCGGAATTGAAGGGATTAACTTTCCGATATGCGGATCTGACCAGTTTAGGCCTATTGTTGAATTAAACGGCAAAGAATTAAGCATTGCCGCCGAAAATTGATCTACAGCCTTTGTTATATCATCAATTGCGTTAACTTGTGAAACTGCTGAACCTGCGGTAAGCATAAAAAAAACCGCAGCTATACATAGTATTCTTCCAATTTTCTTCATGTTTTCCTCCTTAAAATGGAAATGAAGTTTATATGTACATAATAACGCTAAATTTTTATAAAATCCAGTGGATTGGCAGGTTATCTCTATTGACTAATTTGCTTTTGCATGACATAATACAAAATACTGTCAATTCGGAGTTTTTATGGACAAAACATTGCCACTAATGTTGAAGGCCCGTGCAAAAGACATGCCGGACATCAATATACAGTATTATAAGG
>JGI24695J34938_10002773_pt1 | contig 12848 bp, 10 predicted proteins | sample TergutCo191P3_FD_34938 | JGI IMG/M metagenome (IMG submission 34938) | reverse complement strand
TGCCAGCGTCTTCTCCGGCGTTTAAAACAACAGGGAGGATATTCTCTATCTTCCAGTTATATTTAAATGGAGACGCAAGAGCATCAAACTGCTTTATCATTCGCGAATCGTAATTACATGACGCGCATTGATTTTGCCGAGAGCTGTCAACAGGAAACATTCCCGAAGCGTCGCCTAAACCAAGCACCTTTTTGCCTGTCAGTTTCCAATGCACATAACCCGCGAGCGTTGTAAAAAAATCAATTTCTTTCACATGAGGTTCATTGTTCAGCATCGCCTGATACAGGTGCGCGATACTCCAGCGCTGCGGAATATTGAACTGAAACTTTTCTGTAAGCGCAGCGGCGGCTTTTTCGGTGCTGGTATTGCGCCATGTTCGGAACTGCGCAAGCTGCCTGCCGCTCTTGTCAAAGGCAAGGTAGCCGTGCATCATGGCGCTCACGCCGACGGCGCCTGCCGCAGCAAGCTCAACGCCGTAACGCTTTAACACTTCTTCTTTTAAATTGCGAAAACTGTTTTGAAGCCCTGCCCAGACATCATCCAAATGATAAGTCCAAACGCCTTCTTCAAGACGGTTCTCCCAGTCATGACTGCCTGAAGCAACGGGAGAAAAACTTTCATCTATCAATACAGATTTAATCCGCGTCGATCCAAATTCTATGCCGAGCGATGTTTTTCCGCTTATTACAGATTGCTTTGCGTCCATGTTTTTTATTATACCATATTATTTAAATTAAACCTTGACAATTTTATTAACATCTTAAAATACTGATATTATGAAAGCAAAGATGACAATTCACAAAGATTTTTTAATCGGAGAAACCGACAAGAGACTTTTCGGATCTTTTATCGAGCATTTAGGCAGAGCGGTTTATACAGGCATATACGAACCCGGACATCCAAAAGCTGACAGCAGCGGATTCAGAAACGACGTCGCGGATTTAATAAAAGAGCTGGATGTGTCTGTTATACGATACCCGGGAGGGAATTTTGTTTCCGGTTACAATTGGGAAGACGGCGTCGGTCCGGTTGAAACGCGTCCTGTCAAACTGGATCTCGCGTGGAGCACGAAAGAATCCAACCGCATCGGCACAAACGAATTCGCGTCATGGGCAAAGAAAGTAAATTCAGAAGTGATGTTGGCGGTAAATCTTGGAACGCGCGGCGCGCAGGAAGCAAGAGATTTTGTCGAGTATTGTAATTTTCCCGGCGGAACGTACTGGAGCGATCTTCGCCGCAGCCACGGCGTAAAAGATCCGCATAAAATAAAACTCTGGTGTCTCGGCAATGAGATGGACGGCTCATGGCAAATATGCAGCCGTACAGCCGAAGAATACGGAAGAGCCGCGCTGGAAGCCGCGAAAGTCATGAAGTGGACAGATCCTTCGATAGAGCTTGTCGCCTGCGGAAGTTCATTCGCGGGAATGCCGTCTTTCGGCAGCTGGGAAAAAACAGTTTTGGATCATGTTTATGATCACGTTGATTATGTTTCACTGCATACATATTTCAAAAATAAGGAAAATGACGTTCCCAATTTTCTTGGACGCAGCATGGAGATGGATCAATTTATAAAAACCGTAGCCGGAATATGCGATCTCGTAAAATTAAAAAAGAAAAGCAAAAAGACTGTCAACTTATCTTTTGATGAATGGAATGTCTGGTACCACAGTAACGACGCGGATGCAAAGATAGAAAAATGGACTGAAGCTCCGCCGTTACTGGAAGATATCTACACAATGGCGGACGCGCTTGCGTTCGGCTGCATGATCATCACTCTATTAAAAAACGCTGACCGTGTAAAAGCGGCATGCCTTGCGCAGCTTGTAAATGTAATCGCGCCGATCATGACAGAAAAAGGCGGAGCGGCATGGAAGCAGACAATTTTTTATCCGTTCAGGGACGCTTCTCTTTACGGACGCGGCGTTGTTCTTAACTGCCCCGTAACTGTCGGCAAATACGATTCAAAAGAATTTTGCGATGTGCCGTATCTTGAGTCCGTCAGCGTTTACAATACTGAAAAAAACGAACTGACAATTTTTGCGGTAAACAGAAATTTAAATGAAGCAATAAACCTTGAAGCGCAGATCGCGGGTTTCGCAGACATAAATCTTGTTGAACATTCGGTTCTGCGCGGCAATGATCTGGAAGCCTGCAATTCAGTATCGGAAGAAAAAATAAAGCCTGCGGTTCAGCAAGGCGGCAAGGTTGAATCAAGAGCGGGGTCTTCACATCTTGAGATTGAACTGCCAGCGGCTTCATGGAATGTAATAAGGCTGAAGTGGTGACACTCATCCTTTTTTAATGTTATAATGTGCCATTACTTAAAGGAGCAGATATGGATAAACAAACTGAAGAGATGTTAAAAAACACAGCAAAAGAAATCCGAAAAATGACAATCGAAGAAATCGGCAACTTGGGAACAGGACATATCGGCGGAGCCATGTCTATCGTAGACCTTTTGGCTCTTTTATATTTTCACCGCATGAAGATTGATCCGAAAAATCCGCGCTGGGATGATCGCGATCAGCTTGTTGTGAGCAAGGGTCACTCAGGTCCCGCCGTTTACGCGACGCTGGCGCTCAAGGGATTTTTCCCGAAGGACTGGCTCACAACTCTTAACAAGGGTGGAACAAGTCTTCCAAGCCACTGCGACCGCAACAAAACACCCGGCATCGACATGACAACAGGCTCTCTTGGTCAGGGTTTTTCCGCTGCTATCGGCATCGCTCTTGGCTTAAAGATGGATAAAAAACCTCAGACAGTTTATACGATCATCGGCGACGGCGAGTCAAACGAAGGGCAAGTTTGGGAAGGCGCGCTATTTGCCGGTTTCCAAAAACTGCCGAACCTAATCGCTTTTACAGATTACAACAAACAGCAGCTTGACGGTTTTACAAAAGATATTTTAGACATGGGCAACATCGCCGCGAAGTGGGAACAGTTCGGCTGGTTCGTTCAGGAAGTTGACGGCCATGACGTCGCCGCTTTAGACGCCGCGATTGAAAAGGCGCTCGCAGAAAAAGAAAGGGCTTCCATGATCGTTATGAACACAATCAAGGGAAAGGGCTGCAGCTTTGCGGAAGGCGTCGAGAAAAACCACAGTATGGCATTCGACATGGAAAAAGCCAAAGAAGCCATCGCGGCGTTAGGCTAAACAGGGAAAGGAGAAAACAATATGGCAGACAAAGAGATGAGGATGGCTTACGTTGACACCGTTATGGAGTTAGCTGAAAAAAATAAAAATATTGTAGTCCTTGAAGCGGACTTGATGAGCTGCACCAACACAGGCATTTTTAAGAAAACGTTTCCTGACCGGTTTTTCAACTGCGGTATCGCGGAGGCGAACATGGTCGGAATCGCGGCAGGCTTAAGCACTCTGGGAAAAATTCCGTTCGCGTCAGGATTCGGATGCTTTTCTTCGAGGCGCGTTTACGATCAATTTTTCCTCTCGGCAAATTACGCGAAACTCAATGTTAAATTGATCGGCACAGACCCCGGCGTTACGGCGGCTTTCAACGGCGGCACGCATATGCCTTTTGAAGAACTCGCATTGATGCGCGTTGTTCCAAAACTCACGATGATAGAACCGTCGGACTCGGTTTCGTGCGCGGCGTTCGTCCGTCTCATGGCGGAAGAATACGGTTGTCACTACCTGCGCATTCCACGTAAAGCCGTGCCTGCTCTTTACCAGGAAAGCGAAAAATTTAAATTCGGACAGGCGAAAGTTTTAAAAGAAGGCAAAGACGTATGCTTTATTACGCTCGGCAGTTTGATGGCAAATCAGGCGCTGAAAGCCTGCGATGAACTTGCCAAAGACGGCATAAGCGCGGGCGTTCTTGACGTGCTCACGTTAAAGCCGATTGATAAAAACGCGATTCTTGAGCAAGCCGGAAAAGTCCGCGCGATCGTCAGCGCGGAGAACGCCCAAATGATGAGCGGACTTGGAAGCGCGGTCGCGGAAATTCTCGCCGAAAACTGCGGCGGCAAAAACTGCTGCAAATTCGCGCGCATCGGCATCAACGATGAGTTCGGCGAAGTCGGCACGCAGGATTACCTTGTTGACCGCTTCGGCCTTGATGTTGGAAGTTTTGTAAAGAAAGCTAAAGGATTATTGGGATAAAGATTTCTCTTGCGCGAATAAAGTCCCGTTCATACGAGCGGGGCTTTTTTATTTTCGCTTTGCTTTTTTAGGTTTTTTTACGCCGGAGTTATAATTGTATTGCTTTTTTAGGCATTTGGAGCATAAAGTAGTTTTTGAATTTTTGCCTACAGATACACCGCAGCGAGGGCAGAGATTTTTCTTTTTTCTCAGCTCATAGCGCTCTCTTCTGGTTTCTTGCACAGCGTCAGAGTTTTCACTTTGGTAGTTCCTGTAAAATTCTCTGCAATCATCACAGGTTTTATAAGGGCTTGATTTTTTAACCTTTCCGCCGCACCGTGGGCACAAACCGCTTTTTAAGCGTTTGTGATAAATCTTTTTTCTTTCCGCTGGTTCTGTCATATTCTTATTGTAACTGATAACAATCATTAAATCAATAGCGTTTTGTTAGTATAAAAAAAATATATAACATAGTATAATAATACGGAAGGAGAACAAACATGAAAAAAATACTGTTTTTTACAGCGGCGTTATTAATGGCAGCAAGCATTCTGCCTGCGCAGAGCGGCAGGCTGACAGTCTGGTCGTTTACTGATGAATTAGACAATATTATAAACAATTATTTTTCACGAGCGCGTCCCAACATACGGATTAATTATTCTTTGACGCCAACAGAGCAATTCACGTCAAGACTGGATCCGCTTCTGGCATCGGGGCGCGGAGTTCCTGATGTTTTCGCTCTGGAATCGGCGTTTGTCCGCTACTATGTTGAATCCGGGCATCTTTTAGATTTGACTGATATTTATGAAGCCAATAAATCAAAGCTTATTCCTTATACTGCCGAAGTAGGGACGTATAACGGCAGAGTTTATGCGTTATCATGGCAGGCTTGCCCCGGCGCGTTCTTCTACCGAAGAAGCCTTGCAAGGCAGTATCTTGGCACAGACGATCCTGCCAGAGTGCAGGCATATTTTTCCGATATAAATAAATTCATGGAAACGGCAAGATTAATTAAAGAAAAATCCAATGGTTCCTGCGTGGTAGTCTCAAGCAGAGGTGATTTATATCAGCCATTTATTTACGCCAGATCACAGCCGTGGATTGTAAACGGCAGATTAGTCATTGATCCGGCAATGGAAAGGTACATGGACTTATCGAAGGAAATACATGATAACGATCTGGACGGCGGAGTTGGGCAGTGGTCAGAAGGCTGGTTTGCAGGAATGAAAGGAGAGCTTATGAACAACAGAAGGCAATATCTGCAAGTACTCGGATACTTCCTTCCAACATGGGGTCTTCATTATGTGCTAAAATCTAATGCGCCGGACACATCCGGTGACTGGGCGATGATCCAGGGTCCTATTCCATACCGCTGGGGCGGCACATGGATAGCCGCGTGGAAAGACACGCCAAATCCGTCCGCAGCCAGAGAACTAATCCGCTACATTACAACAGATGAGAATTTCCAGGAAAGATACGCGCTTGATACCGGAGATATGGTCAGTAACGTCACAGTCATTAACAAGATCAAAAATAATTTCAGAGAACCATTCCTTGGCGGACAAAATCATTACGCGGCATTCGCGGATATGGCGCAAAATGTTAACGCTAAAACAATCCATTCATACGATGATGTAATTTTTTACTTATTCCATGATGCTGTGACTTCTTATGTACAGGGATACAAAACCAAACAGCAGGCTTTACAGGATTTCAGGAACAATGTTCTGATAGAGTTGGGAATAAATTATTAGTATAAAAAAGGCAGCTGTCAATTTGTCAGCTGCCTTTTTTTATTTCTTTTTCAACGCGTTATAATAATCTAAAACCGCCGAGAGATTTTCTTTAAAACCGCCGTCAGGCGCGAATCTGTTTTCAAACAGAGCTGTACCGATTGTAAATGCCCACGGAGCAATGTCAAGTATAAAATTAATTTGTTCAAAAGTGCAAATGCCGCCTGATATGCTTGTTTTTGCTTTAATGCTGTCTATATCTTTTATAAATTTCCGCGCTAATTCTTCTGCGTTTCCGGTGAACCGATACGCAAGAAGATCAAAACCGGAAATTCTTCTGTCTAAAAGAATATTTGCTTCATTAATAATTTCTTCAATGCTTCCTTCCAAAACGCTTGGATTTCCGCTGACCTTTCCTATAAACGGTTTGTACGGAATATTTTTTTTATCAAGAAAATCATGAATTGATTTGAAATATACAGTTCCCATAACTTGATCAATACCGTAATTAAAAGCTCTCTTAACAATATCAAGACAGGAAGGCTCATCGTAATTTACAACTTCCAGAATTGCTGTTTTTCCCTTCTCTTTAATTGTTTTAATAAGCGAAGACATATTATCATTACTTATACCGGTATTTTTAAAACCCCAGTTATTAATATCAAGATCGCATGCGGATAAAAAGCAATCACGAGCATCGTGTACTGTGACGTCATTGCGTGTCAGCATTACAATAATTTCCGCGGGGAGTTTCGCTTGGCGTTCCTTTTTACTTTTCATTTTATCCTTGTAATATAATTAACTTATAAGTTCGCTGTAATCAATAACCTTATAATTATTTTCTTTAATATATTCATCAGTTATATCATACAAAACCTGATAAAAATTTGCTATTACCTTTTCCGTTTTTAATAATTTTCCGTTTTCTTCTATTTCTCTGTAAATCTCATTATACTGGTAAACTCTATCGTTTTTAATGATAAAACAATGATTTTTTTCAACAACACGAAAATTTTTCTGAGTATCGCGAAAAGATAATATCTGCCCTTCCAGATGTTTTTCCGTAAACCATATTTTTAACTGAATTGGAAAATCATAATTATTTTTTATTTTTAAATCAATAAAATTATAAAGCACTGTCGCGCCGCTTCTTGCGGATATATATTCTTTTGATGAGGGATTAACGTCTATAGTGTGCGGATGCCTTTCCAGTATTAAAACTTTAGTATGCAAAAACATCCAATAGAGAAATGTCGATAATTGGCATAAGCCTCCCCCGACGCCTTTTACAACATTAACATTTGAGTACACCCTTCCGTCTACATATCCGTTTTTATAAGAAGGGTTTCCTATAACGTTCCAGAATGAAAATATTTTTCCTGGTTCGATTATAACTCCGTTAATTTTTTCAGCGGCTATTTTCATATTGGTTATTTTATTTTCCTGCAGGCAGACGGCTTCATTATCCGCGTCTGTCAACTCTTTTTTTAATAAAACTTTATAATCTGCGGCAATATGTTCAAAAAAACCGCTGTTCTTTTTATTAGCTAATTTAAAATTAAAAAAATTCTGAATTGATTTTAACAAGCAGCGAAAATAAATAACAGGTTTTTTTAACAGCGGAAATCTGCTTGTGAGGGCGGTTCTTTTCGGAGATTCGTAATTTTGAATACGTTTAATTATTTCCTGTTTTAATAAATCATCCATAAAAAAATTACATCAGCGAAAAAGTATAGCGTTGGGCAGCAACCGTTCACTTTCTCCGTCAGAAGGAGAGTTTATCAGCCTGCCGTGATAAACCATGCTAGAAGAAGATCCGCCGTCAAGATTGATTGCGTTTACCGCTCCATTAGCGAATAAAATTGTCTGCAAGTCTTCAAATGTAGCGCCCAAACTTGAAAACTGCCTTCCGTTCACAACAAGGAGCAGAACATGCCCCTGAGCGGTTTGTCCAATTGCAGTTCGAGGAGCGAATCCGCCGGAGAACGGCTGGAACTCAGGTTTCTTTCCATTTGCGATTAATATGGGAAAAAATTCAAAAGCCCACAAGTATTCTTTTGTCATAATTTCTTCTTCCGTAAAACCGCCGATTACCAGTTTATAATCTTTTGTAAAACCTCCCATTACGTGATAATCATCCTGCGTACAGCGCGCGATTATTTCTCCGTCAGAAACAGTTGTTCCCCACACAACCCCTTTTTGTTCCACGGACGCGTAACCGGAAGCGTTAATTCCGCCTAACGCGTCGTTCTTTGTTACTAATTCTTCTAAAAGATTTCCCTTTTGATTCCCTGCCTGTACAAAGAACAGCCGCCGCGGATCATTTATTTTGATAATGAAACCTTTATAATTTTTTCCTTTAATTTCGGCAAAAGTTATTCTGTCATCCCAGTTATGCGCTAACGAGGAATCATCGGTTCTTGGATTTTGAGAAGGCTCAATTCTGCCGATAACAGAGTTTATATATTTTTCAGTGTAAAATATTTTGGCAAGAAATTGAAAACGGCTGGTGTGCATAGCCGTATTTATCCAAAAATATCTGAAACGCTCAACCGGTCCGTAAAAGAGAAATAAAAAAATTAAAACCAAAACAGCCGGAATCAGGAGAAAACGAGGCAGCCGCAGCTTGCCGTGATGAAGTTTTTTTGGCTTCTCCCTGTTACCGTTCATTTATGGAATTTACAGCATTATACCGCGCAAAAAAACTATTCATCTGTGATGTGCGAATCAATGAAACAAAATTTGAATTTCCCCTGTTTAAAAGAACGCCGTCGGCAAGGAAATAATTTTTATTATTCTGATCAACATCAAACTGTTCAAGCCCGGTACAGTTATAAAAAGCAAAATCGCCTATGCTCACAACGCTTGCGGGAATACTGACAGAAACAAGCTCGGTACAGCGTGTAAAAGCGTATTTTCCTATGCTGGTAACGCCGTTTGGAATATCAACCGATGTAATACCGCTTCCGTCAAACGCGAAATCTCCTATGTGTTTAACGCCTGCCGGTATCGTAATGGAAGTAAGTCCCTCAGCTTTATAAAACGCTTTATACTTGATGGTTGTTACGGTGCCCGGTATTGTATACGGACCTTGTCTGCCGTAAGGATAACGAATCAAATCTTTTCCGTCTTTGCTGAGAAGCACTCCGTCTACGGTAGAATAATATTTGTTATTTACGCCCGCCATAAATCTTTTAAGATTTACACATCCATAGAAAAAGTACGCGCCTCCTTTTCCGTCGTCTTCGTAAGCGTAATAATTATCCGGCAAATTGACCACTTCAAGATCTTGATTATCAGTAAAAGCGCCGCTTCCTATTTTGGTAATACTATTTGGCAAACTCAGCGTTTTAAGACCTGTGGCGGCAAAAGCCGTATCTCCTATGGTTGTTACGCTTGACGGAATGGTAATTGATGTAAGACCGCTTGTTTTTGCAAACGCGCTATTTCCAATGTTTGTAACAGTGTTTGGTATTGTGTACGAACCGGTTTTTCCGCGCGGGAAACGGATAAGCTCATTTTTAGGTTTATCAAAAAGAACTCCGTCGGCGGAAGAATAATGCTGATTATTAGGATCAACGTTGATTGAAGTAAGTTTCGCGCATCCGAAGAACGCGTCTTCTCCTATGCTTGTAATGCTTGCGGGTATTGTAACTGAAGTAAGACTGCTGCGGTTTGAAAAAGCGTATCTTTCAATTTTTGTAACAGTATCAGGAATTGAATAGGAACCTGTTTTTCCCTGCGGAAAATGAATAAGCTCGGTAACTGCTTTATTATAAAGCGCTCCGTCTACAGATGAATAATTCTGATTTCTTTGATCTACACTTATCGACGCAAGCTTGCTTTCCTGAGAATAATTCGGTCCCAGCCAATCATCGTAGTATCCGGCTGTAAACACTTGTGTTCCGATACTTCTTACGCTTGCCGGAATATTAATTGATGTAACAGCGGTGCAATTATAAAATGCTTTATCCTGAATATTTGTAAGACCTTCATTCAATGTTACTGATGTAAGAGAAGAACAATTGTTAAAAGCGCTTTCTCCTATGTTCGTAACGCTGCCCGGTATATTGATCGACGCAAGGCTGTGACACTCATTAAAAGTCTGCTTTCCAATGCGGGTTACGCTGTTCGGTATTGTAACCGAGGTAATGCCGTTGCGGCCGCGAAAAACGTTGTCACCCAGTCTTGTAATTGTATTTGGTATTGTGTAAGAACCTGTTTTCCCTTCAGGAAAATGTAATATTGCCGTTTCAAGTTTGTCAAAAAGTACGCCGTCTTTTGAAGCGTAATTTCTGCTGCTGCGATCAACCGTAATTGATTCAAGCCTTACAGTATTATCAAAAGCGCTGTTTCCGATACTGACAACGCTTGCAGGTACTGAAACTGAAGAAAGCCCGGAACGAGCGGTAAAAGTATAATCATTTATAACCGTAACAGTGTTAGGTATAGTATAGTCGCCTGTCTTTCCATGAGGAAAATAAAGCAGTTCGGTTTTTTGTTTGTTAAAAAGAACTCCGTCTACAGACGCGAAATTATCATTGTCTTCACTAACAGTGATTGATTGCAAGGAATGACAGTTCTCAAAAGCGTTTCCGTTAATTGACCTTATCTCTTTTGGTATCACTAATGAAGAAACAGAGCTGTGAGAAAAAGCGCCCCAGCCGATGGAAGTTACGCCCAGCTCTTTCGGTATAGTTACATTGCGGTTTCTTCCGTGATAAGACACCAATTCGTCTTCATTGACAAAAAAATCATCAATCTGAACAATTCCTTCCTGATCGTATTGATTAAAATTACCGGAACTGAAATCTGTAACAATCTCCGCGCCTTCCTGACTCTGAGCCTGCGAATTATTTTCGGAATTTTTGGGAGTGCAGGCTGTAATAAAAAGCGTACAAAAACACGCGAATAATATCGAAATAACAGGATTTTTAATGAATGACATATTTTTCTCCTTACGGCATTATAATATAACGCTTTAAATTGTCAAGGCATCTTTTCAAATACAGCCAGACTTTGCCCGTAATCCTTGCCGTTAAATTTTTTATCGTTTCCATCTACAAACTCAACTATTCTGAATCCAATTTTATCCGCCCATAATTTTAAAACAGATTTTTCTACAAATGTTTTTAAAGGAGCGGACAATATCTCCTTTCTATCATTTACAGAATCGTTAAAAGCGGACCAGTGCCGCCGGCTGTCAAATTCAAAAAAAGAAAATATTACTTTCCCGCCGTTTTTAAGCGCGCGTTTCATATCTTCAAGATAGATAAAAATTTCTTCATGTAATAAAAGCGGAAATAACTCAAATGCGCATATTATATCCGCGGTTTCTTTCAAAACAGGAATAGTAAGCAATTTTTTATGAATATTAAATTTATAGTCTTTAGGTGATCTTGATCTTGCGTATGCGAGCAATTCCACAATTACATCAATTCCAAGATAATTTAAATTATAATCTTCAGGCAGAGCGTGAGCCAGACGTCCGCTTCCGCAGCCAAAATCAATTATACTCATATTTGGCTTTAAACCGTAATGCAAAAGAATTTCTTTTTGAAGAACGCCCGTTTCAATATAGTTATCGCCGGATTCTATTCCGCCTGAGCCTGCGGCAATCTTCATGGCGGCATTGCGCGGATATACTTTTAAAAGATTATTAACATGCTTTTGATATTCCTGAACAAAATGCGGTTCTGTTTTTTTTGAGAATTTCCTAATAAAATAAAAATATATATACCTGAATAAAGCCGCTATTCCGTATCTTTTAATAATGCGCATGGCTTTTTTATAATATGAGAATATCCGCATTTAATCCCTTCTATGACATCAAATCGTTTACTAAATCTTCTGTTGTTTAACCCTCAGTCTTTCTGCTTCATGGTACTTGTAGTTATCCCAGAACTTTCCGTATTCCGCGACAATTATCGGAAGCAGTGAAATACCGAAACATATCAGCCAATGATATAAGTCCATGCCGGCAAATCCCAGAAAGTTAATGCCGTTGGCGTCTAATCCAAGCGGAAGCGCCGCCATTCCCGCAAGCACGATGAACATGATACACGCGCTTATTACAAGCTGGGGATTGTCAATCAAAGAGCGTTTGAAAATTGAGATTCTGCTTCTGACAACAAAGATGTGCAGTATCGATGTCCAGCCCAGCACTACGAATGCCATGGTCTGCCCAAGCGTGTGCGACGGCAAGTACGCTCCGGGTATCACAATAAATTTGCCGATGTAGAATGCCGCGAGAACAACCGCGCTGCACATGATTGTCTGCTGAATGATTACTTCCATAAGACCGCCTGCGAAAAAACTTTCTTCGCGGTCAATTGGTTTTCTTGCCATGATGCGCGTGTCAGAGTATTCCTTCGCAAGAGCCATTCCTGGAATGCCGTCGCCGAGCACATTGATAAGAAGAAGCATAATCGGCGTTACAATTCCGATTGATTCATGAGGATGTTCGGTAAGCCCCCATCCTGAAACTTGTCCGAAAATCATTACAACAATTTCAGAAATGTTGCAGACGATTAAAAAGTAAACAAGTTTTTTGATGTTCGCAAAAACTTTACGTCCTTCGCTTACCGCTTCTACAATCGTGGAAAATTTATCGTCTGTTAAAACCATGTCCGACGCGCTCTTCGCTACTTCCGTCCCGTTAATACCCATACTCACGCCGACATCGGCGGCTTTTAAGGCAGGCGCGTCATTGACGCCGTCGCCTGTCATGGAAACAACCGCACCCTTTTGCTGCCATGCCTGCACAATGCGGATTTTGTCCGACGGCGAAACTCTCGCGTAAACTGAATAAAATTCTATGCTGTCAAAAAATTCTTCGTCAGAAAGCAAAGACAACTCTTCGCCTGTGATAATTCCTTCCTTAGCGGCAATTATGCCAAGTTCACGCGCGATGGCGGCTGCTGTCATCGCGTGATCGCCTGTTATCATGATGGTGCGCACTCCCGCTTTTTTCGCGCGTTTAATCGCGGCGGCGGCTTCAGGACGAGGCGGATCGA
>JGI24695J34938_10002771_pt1 | contig 12862 bp, 9 predicted proteins | sample TergutCo191P3_FD_34938 | JGI IMG/M metagenome (IMG submission 34938) | reverse complement strand
CAGGCTGCGTGTATGCAAAACTTTTGGCGGAGCCTGTCTACGAGCCCTGACCTTTAGAAGAAAATAATTTGTATTATAATAAATGATTATTTTATGGTCAGGTCTCTCCGACAGAGAGCGCCAAAGATAGTTTTGCCTACCCGCAGCCTACTCCCGCCAATATATATATAAATATAGTGCTCATGCCTTTAGGTATTCGCATTAAATATTACTATTATATAACATGAATACACCTTATCATTTTGATGTGAATACCTATAGATTACCTTAAAGGAGCGGCGCAAGCCTACAGGGGAAAACATCTTCCGGAGTTCTCTGCGAAGAAGACCAACGAAAAAAATAATAACAATTAACTCCAAAAAAATACCGCGTTAAAATACACAGATACTTCTTTTATTACTCTCTGCTTTCGGATTATTTTAATGCACAATGCTTTAGCTGTGAGTGGGCTTCGCAGCAGATTCTTCCGGAGTTTTCCTCTGTAGGCTTGCGCCGTTCCTTTTAAGATGAAATTTTGGAATTCACATCAAATAACAAAGGAATTATGTATTAAAATTATTAACCGCATCATGTGAATATCTAATTAATTTCGCTGTCCATTTTAGTTTGAATATTCTGCTGAATATATTTTCTTATTTTTATTCGTGTTTCCGGATCGGTGCGCTGCGTAAATATCATAACATACATCTTTTCGTTATTTGCCACGCGCGAGCCTAGAACCACAGCGTCTATTCTTATTAATGTTGACTGAAGTTTTATCTGTATATTGCTGCAAAGAGAATTCCTTTTTAAATCCGGATCCGTTTCAAGGACGCAGGAGAAACCGACAACGCTTATATCGTTAATGCTGCCGTTGATGTATGTATCGTTATGTGCAAGATTCATCGTAGCTTTGGAATCGCGTTCCGCGAACGCCCGCAGGTACTTGCGCCGCCCTTTTATGTTGGATGAATCAAGAATCGAAAGTATTTTTTCATAAGCGCGGCTCATATCATTTTTAAGCGATATATAGCCGAAAGTCACATTTATTCTGGATTTATATTTTTCTTCAACTTCTTCTTCCGAACCTGACGCGATTATTCCGATCCTAATTGTAGGAATCGCCTTTAAAAGGCCGTCGCACCATTTTTCCCATTCTGTGTCTTTCATTCCTTCGTCAAGATTTATATAAATAATCGAGTCGCTGTAACTTTTTAATGCACGTAACAGACGGGTGTGATCTTTCGCGATATAAGCCTCATACTCCTGCTGAATCAGTTCGGAGATTATCTGATTTATTATCGAATTAGTAGGGTAAAGAAAAAATATTTTACATCCGGTTATTTCAGAAGAGGTATTTTCGGTGTTTGTTGCGTCGCTCATTTTTTATCCTGTTATCTGATACTTACAAGTTCCATTTCAAAAACAAGAAAACTGTTTGCGGGAATCACGCCTCCGACTGCCTGATTGCCGTAGGCAAGTTCGGGGGGAATTATAACAAGCCGTTTTTCGCCGGCTTTCATAGCCATTAAAGTTTCGTCCCATCCCTCGATAACTCTGCCTATTCCCGCTTGAAATTCCAAAGGCTCGCCGCGTATTATCGAATCATCAAAAACCATGCCGTTAAGAAGCTTGCCTGTGTAATGAACTCTTACAGTGCTTCCTCTTGAAGGACTTCCTCCGGTTCCTTCATTTAATATTATGTAGCGAATACCTGAAGATGTCTGCTGTGTGTTCGGATAATCCGCGTTGATTTTTGCGATATTCGCTTCGCGCTGAGCCTGAAGTTCTCTCGCGTTAGCAGCTCCGGCATTCGCAAGCAGCCTGTCAAAATTTTCCTGATCGGTTTTGAACGCCTCCGCTTCCGCGCCGTTGCGGATAATCGTGATCGAGCGGATTGTATCTCCCTGCCTTACCGCGTTTACAACATCCTGACCCTGCACGACATAGCCGAAAACCGCGTGCGCTCCGTCAAGATGCGGAGTAGGGCCATGAGTAATAAAAAACTGGCTGCCGTTGGTGTTCGGCCCAGCGTTTGCCATTGAAAGCGTTCCGGCTCTGTTATGTTTAAGATCAGGCGATATTTCATCCGGGAAACTGTAACCCGGACCTCCTGTTCCTGTCCCGAGCGGACAACCGCCCTGTATCATAAAATTCGCTATTACTCTGTGAAAAGTCAGGCCGTTGTAAAAACTTCTTCCCCTCGCGGCGTCCATTTTACCCTCAGCGAGAGCCGCGAAATTTGTAACTGTTAAAGGCGCTTTCTGGTATTCAAGACGGATTATAATGTCTCCGCGGTTTGTCGCGATTCGCGCAAAAAGCCCGTCGCCAAGATTCTGAAAATCACTTGTGTCTGTATTCATATTATCGTTCCTTTCGTTTGATACTTCGACCTCGTTATAATTACTAAAGTAATTTCCGCTGTTTTGGTTTAAGACTCCGTTTTTTGTGCATGCGCTTGTAACAAATAATAATCCCGTCAAGATAAAAAATGTTAATCCGGCCTTTCTCATAAAAACATTGTAGCATATTTGTAAATTTAATTCAATTGAAGATGTTTTGAAACTCCGGCTAAATAGCGCCGTTCCAAAGCTTTAATAAATGAATATATTTATATTTTAGCATAACATTGAGTTTTATTAGGTGTCAGTCACTTTTTCCACTTGACAATTATATTGTATTTTTTTAATCTGAAAGCGTATATAATTTATTTTGATTTTTAGGAGACGGAAATGAAAAAGAAACTGGTTTTGGTAATGGTTCTTGCGGCATTTATCGCGGGAGGAGCGTTCGCTCAATTCGGGATTGAAATTTATACTCAGGTAGATGGCGATTCAATTACCCCTACAATCGGGTTTGATATTAATCTTGGCGGCATTGATATTCTTGCCGGTGTAAGTTTTAATTCATCTACGGATAGTAGGAAAGATGATGATAGGAAAGACGGTTTATGGGGTCTTGATATTTACGCAGGGCTTGGACCTAAAGTTTTTGCGGACAGATGGGCGGTCTCTTTCCCGCTTTTAGTTCAGTTTGGTTTCGGAGGTACAACATATAAACCTTCATCGGGAACTGTTTATCAAGGTACTAACGCAGGCGGTTCCTTTGATATTGGTTTCCGCGCAGGAGCAAAAGCGGAATACGCCATCACCAGAAATATTAGTATCTTTACCGGTGTTTTGTTAAATGTTATTACATATAGTGAAAAAAACAGATTACACTGGAATGGTCCTACTTATGGTGGTGGGACTAATAAAAATCCTCATCCTAATACATACGTATATATTTTTGATTCAGGCAGAATTTTATTCGGAGCAAAGATCAATTTTTAGTATATAAAGCAAAATTTTATTATAACGCCGTGCCGCAGCGCGGCGTTTTTTTGGGTATAAAAATTTTATATATTTTTATTTTTATGCTAAAACTTTAAAAAAACTTTTATAAAGCTTAAAACTGCTGATAAAATTATTCGACAATTAACAGTTTGAATGTTAAAATTATTTATATCAAAGTTCTTTACAGGAAATTAACAGCCAAAAGAGGTAATCATGGCGAAAAAAGCCAAAATAATTAAGAAAATTTTAATTATCTTTTTTATCGTTATTTTGGGGATTTTTTTGATCCTTTTGGCTGCCCCGCTTCTTTTTAAAAATCAATTAATGGAACTCGCCAAAACTGAGTTAAATAAAATATTACTGGCTAAAGTTGATTTTAAAGATTTAAAGCTGTCATTTATACGCAGTTTCCCCGACGCCTACATCGCTTTAGAAGGCGTGGAGGTAACAGGCGTTGATGATTTTGACGGTGAGCTTCTTGCCTCCTTTGAAAGTTTCAGCGTAACGGCGGATATCTTAAGCGTAATCAAAATGAACTTCGATATAAAATCTGTGCTGCTTGTTAACGCGAGTCTTAACGGACATATACTAAAAGACGGACGCGCGAACTGGATGATTGTAAGAACAAGCGAAAAGCCGGATCAGGCGGCGGATGAAAAAATCGAAACTGAAAAAGAAAGCGAACCTTTTTCTTTGCCGTTCAACGCGAAATTAAAAAAACTTGAAATACGCAATTTAAAGGCGGCGTTCCGCGATGATTCAAGAGATTTAACAGCCTCTCTTGAAGCGCTTAATTTTATTCTGCGTGGCGACATGACAAAGAACATTGCCGATTTAAACCTTGAGCTTTTAATTGACGGAACTGATTTTTGGATGGGCGGCGTTCGAATGGCGAACAAAGCGAATATCGGTTTTATTTCTATAGTTGCGGCAGACCTTGTTAATCTTGATTTTACGCTTAAAGAGAACAGATTCAATTTAAATGATTTTGTTTTAAAATTTAACGGCTCTGCAGGGTTAAAAGATACCGGCATTACAGCCGACTTAAATTTCGCGGCGGAAAGGACAGATTTTAAAAGTCTTTTGTCTCTGGTTCCGGCGATTTATATGTCGAGTTTCAGCGATTTGCAGACAACAGGAAGCCTCGATCTGAGCGGCAGCGTTAAAGGTACGTTAGGCGAAAACTCAATGCCGAGCGCCGGAATAAATCTTGCCGTTAATAACGCTACGTTCAATTATCCTCAGCTTCCCAAATCCGTTCAGGGAATTAATATCGCGCTAAGGGCTTTTTATGACGGAGAAGTTTTTGACCGCAGTACAATTGATTTAGACAGATTAAATTTTTCTATGGCAGGAAATCCCTTTAGCGCGGAAGTTCATGTGCGGACTCCTGAAAGTGATATGCAGGTTTCCGCTTTTTTCGCCGGCATTGTTGATATCGATTCAATAACCGATATCATTCCATTGCAGGATATGACATTAAGCGGTTTGCTTGAATGTGATGTCGCGCTTTCAGGGCGTTTATCAACAATTCAAAATGAGCAGTACGAAGATTTTCAGCTTGAGGGAAACCTTAATTTAAGCAGGTTTAATTTTGAAACGCCCGCATTCGCGCATAAAATAAATTTAAACAGGGCTCATCTTAATTTTACGCCGCGGCATGTCGAACTTATAAACTTTGACGCAGTAATTGGGGGCTCTGATGTCAGGCTCAGCGGATCGCTTGAAAATTTTATTCCTTTTCTGTTAAAAGATGATACAGTGCGCGGAACGCTCACGCTCAGCTCTAACATGATAAATCTTAACGAATTCATGAGCGGCGAACCAAAGGAAGAGAAAGAAGAAAAAATTGAAACTGAAAAAGAATCCGCCCCGCTCAGCGTAATAGAAGTTCCCAAAAATATAGATTTCGCCTTGAATGTAAATATCGCTAATATACTTTTTGATAAACTCGCGATAGCAAATACCGCTGGAAACATAACAATCAGCAGCGGCAGAGTAATGATGCAAAACCTTGTATTAAATTTACTGAACGGAAGCATGACGCTTAACGGCCAATACAATACGCAGGACATGGAAGCGCCGTTTATAGATTTTGATCTTAATATAAGGCAGTTTGACATAACCGCGGCGCTTTCATCGTTTGAAATATTCGAAAGATTTTTTCCTGAACCGCAGAATTACACAGGCAGAGTTTCGGCTGCGCTCAATATCAACAGCGTACTTGGAGAAAATTTAATGCCTGTAATAAATTCGATTGATTCAAGAGGACGGCTTCAGACTCAGAATCTGCAGATACGCAACTCAAAAATTTTCGGAACAATAGCTGATCTTATTAAAAACGAAAATTGGCGCACTCCGTCTCCGGGCAACCTTGATATCGGATACAGAATCGCAGACGGGCGGTTGTATCTGGAGAATCCGGTTGTATTTAATATTGAATCCGCAAGAATGGAGATAACAGGCGATCAAGGTCTTGATATGACAATGAATTACAGAATAGACGCTGTTATGCCTGTATCAATAGTCGGAGCTGACGCCGTAAATATTTTAAACAGAATTCCCGGAGGATCAAGAGTAGACGAAATTAAACTGACAGGTTATGTGCGCGGTAATGTAAAAGATCCTGTAATAAATTTTGGTTTCGCGGATATGGCAAGCGCTGTTGTTGATACAGTGATAGAGCAGGTGACTGAAACAATTACTCAAGTAGTAGAAGAAGTTATAACGCAGGTTAACGAAGAAATTAACAGACAAATAGATCAATTAATGGCTGAAGCCAATAAGCAGGCGGATAATATCCGCAATACCGCAAAGCAGGCCGCAGACAGATTACGGCGTGAAGCTGACATCGCCGCGAATAAATTGATAAGCGATGCCGCCGCGATTTCTAATCCGATTCAAAGATTAGCGGCTCAGGCCGGCGCTCATGCGGCAGCGGACTTGACCCGCCGTGAAGGCGAGAACGCCGCAAGAAGAATTGAACAGGAAGCGGAGAATCAAATACAAATGATTTTAATTGAAGCGCAGATAAAAGCGGATGAATTAAAAAGAAATTAATTTAATGCTGTCCGCGCGGATATCTAAATCATTTATAAAAATTTTATTTGCTTTTTTCTAAAACCTCATGTTAGAATTTAATAAATAATCCAATAAAGGAGATAACTATGAAAAAATTTATCGTAGTTTTGGTTTTACTGCTTGCGGTGTCAACAGTAAGTGTATTCGCTCAGTCTATCGAAGGAAAATGGCTGGACGCAAATTATGACGCGGTTTGGGAAATTTCCGCATCACTGACGGGTGTGAATGTAAGACTTTTTGACTCTACAAACGGGAGCCTTATTTATGATTTTGCCGGTATGATTCAGAATCGTTCATTCGCAAACGAAGGAATTAATCCGGTTCTTTCTTTTGACTGCGCTGATACCGAAAGGTCATACAAATTTGTGTCAAATCTTCCGGGTACTAATCTGACAATGGAAATCAGAAGAGTAGACCAGCCTCTATACACCGTAGATATGCGAAAACAATAAAAGCGTTTTCTCCGCTGCTTTTAAGCCTGATCACAAAAGTGATCAGGTTTTTTTATGCGTCACCGTTAAATTTTTTACCCACTTTTCTTTTTTCATAAGATGTCTTGCGATCAATACTTTTACAATATCTGTAAGTTTTAATACCGCGAACATTGTTACAGGAGCTAGATTTGTAAACAGCGATAAAAGAACCGAGCCCGGCATAAAAAGCAGCGTATTAACCGAAAGGTCTGTGTACATTCCCATCGCTGTGTCACCTCCCGCGCGGGAAATCGCGAACTGACTATTCAGATAACACCACAGCGGCAGATACGTAAGAATTACAAAGACAAGCCCAAGAGTGTTTGCTCTCGCTTCCGCGCTTAAGTTCTGAAAAACTAACGGCACTAAAAATGATACGATGAAAAAACCCGGCACTGCCAGAATTAATCCCGCGGCTGCGCTTCCCCATTTAATCCATGTCGCCCGTTCTCTGGCTTCTTCAAGTTTGCCGGCTCCTAAAGCTCCTCCTATAAGAATACTCGACGCGATGGAAAGTCCTCCAAAGAGCAGAAAAAAAACATTTGCGATTGTCCAGCCTGCCGCCATTCCCGCTACAACTTCCGCGCCTCCTCTTCTGTTGTACATTGCGATCATCAATGTTTCCGAGGCAATCCATGAAATCTCGGACGCGAAAATCATCACAGATTTCCCCAGGATTTCCATGATTAATTTTTTCTGTATCATGAACATTCTTTTTATATTCGCGAAGAACGGCGCTTTTACCGCGGAAGCGTAAATGAAAAACGCGCTGACTTCAAAGATACGCGCAATCAAAGTAGAGTACGCCGCTCCCGCCACTTCAAGGCGCGGCGCTCCAAGATTTCCGTAAATTAAAACCCAGTTAGCGAATGTATTTATAAGCGCCGTAGTCCCGGAAATTATTAAAGGAATTTTTGGCTTCGCGATTTCGCGGAAACTTGTCGCGATAGATAGTGATATCGCCATCGGGAAAAACGCCCATGACACGATCTGCAGATATACATTTCCCGCGGCGGCGATTTCCGCCTGAGCTGCATTGTTCGTTGTTAACATCCGCAGTATCTGAAGCGGAATGGTGCGGCAGAGAACGAATGCAAGAACCGCGATACTAAACGCGAAGATCACTTTAAAACTGTAAGCGTTCTTCATTCCGTCGGCGTTATTCGCGCCGTTAAACTGAGCGATGTAGATTCCTCCAGCCCAGCAGATTGTGTTAGCGATTACAATAAAAATGAATACAATATGATTTGTTATATTAACGGCGGCCATGCTGACATCACCGAGGCCCGCTACCATAAAACTGTCAATCAGAGAAACCATGCTCATTATTAATTGCTGCATCATCACAGGCAGAGCGATTGTAAGCGCCTGTTTATAGAAAGACCATGGACCGAAACGTGATTTTAGAAGCTTCACTGCGATGTTCTCCTTAATTGACAGTATACCGTTTTTACTTGTACATTCAATACATGAGCGAGTACTTAATAAACGGCGGTGTACCTTTAAACGGATCGATCAAAGTAAGCGGAAACAAAAACGCGGCTCTTCCCTGTATCGCCGCGGCTCTTTTAACTGATGAAACAGTTATTCTGCGGAACATCCCCGACATAGAAGATGTGCGTGTAATGCTTGATGTTTTTACCGCGCTCGGCGGCGAAGTTAAAATGACAGAACAAAATACTGTAACGATGTCATTAAAAAATATTAAATCCAGCGAGATTCCGAAAGAAGACGCAAAAAAAATCAGAGCGTCAATTCTTTTCGCGGGCCCTCTTCTTGCGCGTTCGGGAAAAGTTGTTCTGCCTCCTCCCGGAGGAGATGTTATCGGAAGGAGAAGGCTGGACACTCACTTTTTAGTTTTGACAGAGCTTGGATCAAAAGTTAAAGTCGGAGAAAAATTTACATTCACCGCAAGGAAGTTAACAGGCGCTGATATTTTTCTTGATGAAGCTTCCGTTACAGCTACTGAAAACGCGATAATGGCCGCCGTTCTGGCAAAAGGTAAAACAATTTTAACTAACGCCGCAAGCGAACCGCATGTGCAGGATTTGTGCAATATGCTGATTCAAATGGGCGCTCAGATTGAGGGAATCGGCTCTAATATTTTAAAAATAACCGGCGTTAATAAATTATCGGGATGCGATTTTGAGATTGGTCCTGACTTTATGGAAGTCGGCTCTTTTATCGGCCTTGCGGCTGTAACGGGAGGCGATCTTCACATACATGGCGCGAGGCAGCAGGATATGCGCCCCGCGAAAATCGCTTTCGGCAAGCTTGGAATTGTCTGGGCGCATGAGGGAAATGTTATACATGTTCCTAAAAATCAAAGCATGGAAGTCAATCACGACCTTGGTGGAATGATTCCAAAAATTGATGATTCGCCGTGGCCGGGATTTCCGCCCGATCTTTTAAGCATTACAATTGTTGTAGCAACGCAGATAAACGGCACTGTTTTAATCCACGAAAAAATGTATGAATCGCGCATGTTTTTTGTGGATAAACTTATTGGCATGGGCGCGCGCATTGTGTTATGTGATCCGCACCGCGCGGTTATTTCAGGGCCAGCCAAACTGCACGGCTCTGAACTTATCAGCCCCGATGTGCGCGCCGGAATGGCGATGCTAATTGCGACAATGTGCGCGGACGGCAAGAGCGTTATACGCAATGTATACCAGATTGAGCGCGGCTACGAAAATCTCGCGGAAAGGCTTACCGCATTAGGCGCGCGGATTCAACGCATCGAATAACAATAATGAAACGTACCGGAACAAGGACTTAGCGCATGAAACTTGTAACAGCAGATCAAATGCGAAAGCTTGAACAAATAGCGGCAGAGGAACTTGGAATCCCGTCAATTCTTTTAATGGAAAACGCGGCTCTTGGAATTGCCGGTCATTGTCTGAATTATTTAAAAAAATTTGATAATCCCAAAGTTCTTGTTATCTGCGGCAGCGGAAACAACGGCGGCGACGGATTAGCTCTCGCGCGTCATCTGCATGTAAAAGGAGTTGAGACAAAGGTTGTTTTTATAGGCGCAGGTTCCATGTCTGAACCTCAGCCAAGCCAGCCGAAGGCAGGCGCAGGTTCCCATGATGCCACGGTGAATCTTGAAATAATTAAAAAATTAAATATACCGATAGAATATATTAACACTTCCGGAACGGGAGATTATAACTTAAACTTGGAAAAATTCAATCTTGTTGTAGACGCAATATTCGGCACAGGATTAAAGCGCGATATCGAAGACGGCGCAAAACTGATAATCGAAGAAATTAACCGTTATGCGAAATATATAATCTCGGCTGACATGCCTTCGGGCGTCCACAGCGATACCGGGAAAATTATGGGATGCGCCGTTAAAGCCAATGAGACAGTAACATTTGGTTTTCCTAAAAAAGGACTTTATCTGTTTCCCGGAGCCGGGTATACAGGGATTATCCGTATCGAGGATATATCAGTTCCCCGCTCCTTAATTAATAGAATTGATGCTAAAACAAATATTCTTACAGAAAGCGAAATTGTGATCGCGAAACAGCGCGGGGAATTTTTCCCTGTCAGGAAACGACGTTCAAATAAGGGTGATTTCGGGAAGGTATTGATTTTCGCGGGGTCGGAAGGAATGCCGGGAGCCGCGGCTCTTGCGTGTTCTGCCGCATACATGACAGGATGCGGACTTGTCTGCGCGTGTGTTACGCAAAATACCGCGGTTGTAATTCATCATTGGCAGAGAGAAGTTGTTACGCGAATAGTGCCTGAAAAAAACGGAATGTATTTTAAAGGTTCGCTTGCCGATTTAAATGAAGATATTAAAAACGCGGACGTTATTGCCATTGGCCCCGGTATCGGCAGAAGCAAAGATGTATCCATGTTTGTATATGAAGTTATAAGAAACGCAGAAATTCCATTGGTACTGGACGCTGACGCTCTTTTTGCTGTAAGCGAAAATATTAATATCCTTAAAGAGTTAAAAGCTCCGTGTATAATAACTCCTCACCCCGGGGAAATGAGCAGGTTAATAAATCTTTCAGTTCCTGAAATACTAGAAGATACCGCCGCTGCAGCTTCCGGATTTTCTAAAAAATTTAATGTTGTAACTCTTTTAAAAGACGCTCATACTGTAATTGCAAATCCAAACGGAGAAATAAATATCAACATAACCGGAAATAACGCGCTTTCAAAAGCCGGAACAGGCGATGTGCTGACAGGTATGATAGCAAGTTTCATCGCGCAGGGAAAAAATGTTTTTGACGCGGGTGTTCTTGGAGCGTACTTTCACGGAAAATCCTGCGAATACGCCTGCAAGAATAAACCAAATTGCAGCGTTACAGCGTCGGATATTATAGAAAATATTCCGCTGTCAATGGATAATTCATTAAACCACTTTTAATTCTGTAAAAAAATAATCTTAATTTTTTCATCCGCCGAGCAGTCTTCCGATAGCGGGAAAAGAAATAAAATTTCCTATCATGCCGCCGATACTTGAAAGAAAAAATACCAGCAATGCTTTTGTAATTCTGTTTTTATATACGCCTTTTATACTTGTCGCGTCCTGAGTAATGTTCTGCACATCCGCTACCTGCGGCTTGCTGAATGTTATCTGAACAATGCCCGCAAACATTCCTACGCCTATAAAAGGATTAAGAGTCGCGATCGGCGCGCCCAGAAGCGAAACTAAAACCGCAAGCGGATGTGCTAAAGCGGCGATCGAGCCAAGTGCGGCAAGAGAGCCGTTCCAAATTACCCATGTTAAAATCATTTCAAGGCCAACGCCCGCGCCTTTGCCGATAAATCCGACAGCGATCAGCGCAATTATTGCCGCGGGAATAATATAGCCCGCCGCTTTTGATATAAAACTTTTTGGAGGAATTGAATCAAGCTCGCTTATATCGGCGGTTGTTTCGCCTGCCGCGAGTTTCTCCATGTGTTTAATCATTCCCTGCATGTGGCCCGCGCCGATTACCGCAGCTACTTTTTTTAAAGGCTGATCTTCTTTTATCAGCGCATTAGCGGCTGCTGTGTCATAAGAGCGCTCCGCGTTAGCTGCATTTTTATTTAAAACGGCGGGAGTTGATGTCCAGATTTTAGAGGCAAGGTAACGATCTCTTTCGTCAATTAAAACAGTTTTTACCGCGGGAAGATATTCCGCAAGCTCATTCATCATGCCGTCAAGTTCATTGCGGTTTTTTAATTTTTCAACTTCTTCTTCGCTTAATTTTTCGTTTGTAAACGCGGAGGCAAGAAGCGACGCAAGCAATTTTGATTTGCTCCAGAAACCGCACTTTGCCCATGCGCGGCGCAATGTTGTGTGCACCTCACGGTCGCAGAGACTGTAAGGAATCCCCATCTCATTTGCGGTTTCCACAGCGATCTTCATTTCATCGCCGGGTTTCACCCCAAGCTCATTGCCGAGCCTGCGCTGAAAACTTGAAAGCACAAGGTTCGCGATTAATAAAAATCCTTTGCCTTCCTTAAAAACTTTTGAAAGATCAAGTTTCTGCCAGTTATCACTTTGCGATATAGAATTATATCTTGCCTGATCGAGTTCAACGCAGACCATGTCCGGTTTTTCGCCGGTTATAATTTTTTTTACTTCATCTATGCTGTCACGTGAAACATGAGCGGTGCCTATAAGCAGATAATGCGTGCCGTTCAGAGTCAGCGTTGTTGTGTTATCGTTCATGGAGCGTTCCTCTGTCCAAGTCCGCGCTCCGCCAAAAATATTTCATTAATCCGCCATTCAAGCAAACCAACAGCGTCCAAACTCTGAACCATTAAATAATATCTGTCAGCTATGTTCCTGCTGCCCCTGATGTCGTAGTAGGCCGCAAGATAATACAGCATCCGCGATTTTGTATAAATATTCCTCTCATTTTCCACCAGCGCTGTTACATTCTGGTCTCCGCTTAAATCATGGTAAAGACGCAGCATTGCGAGATCGAGTGAGTCGCGCGGAGCTGTGCGGATAACCTGCGCAAGGAATTGGCGAGGATCTGT
>JGI24695J34938_10002769_pt1 | contig 12866 bp, 9 predicted proteins | sample TergutCo191P3_FD_34938 | JGI IMG/M metagenome (IMG submission 34938) | reverse complement strand
ACGATCAAGATCGTCAAATGTACTATGAGAAGGCGAAAATGTACGCGGCGATGACAAGGTCGCTATTGGATACGGAAAAAAAAATTCTTGTAGAAGCGAAAAAAAACACCCCCAGATCATCTTTACAGAAACTGACGCTCGCTGATGAGATGCTTAATCTGGCGTCTTATTACATCGCTTTAAACGGTATTTCACAGGCGGTTTTAAAAAATAAAAACGAGGAATCTTTAAATGACGCTAGAAAATCTCTTTATAAAGCGGTTATTTACCTTGAAGAAGTTGTAAGCAGTTTAATTGACGCTCCGTTTTCGGAATATGAAGAAAAACTCGATGCCATTGAGTCTTTCGATCCTAATCAGCGCTACCGTCTGATATGCAAGATGGGTCTCGCGATTGACCTAATGCAGCTAGCGTACGGCGATAACTCAAAATGGAGATGGACATTCGTTGAGATTGAAGGCCGCTTCGCGGCTGTCGCGAAAAACATTGTAAATCTAAAAAATGTTTACTCGTATATGACGCCGGAATCGGAATATTACGACTCCGCTTTTTATCATGTCAGGCTCATTAAAAAACTTTTAGCAGGGGCGGCAGATCGTTACCGTGAAAAATATGAGCTTTCAACCGGTCAGATTCATGATTTTAAAACAGGTATTAATTTTCTCGCCGCGTTAAGACGAATGCATATCGTACTCGGTGAAAATGAGGATTCTCAGGACATCAAAAAAAAATTAAGCATCTGGTCGCAGAAACTTGACGCGGATTTAAAGAAACAGGAAGAAGAAAAAAAGAAAAAATGAGGCTCAGGCAGAAAAAAGAGGCGGACGCTTCTACCCGTAAAAAGCCTCAGATATCTTTAAAAGAATTTAAACTGCTTCTGCCGTATCTCGCCGGTTACCGGAATCAGTATATTTTCGGTATTATCTGCCTGATCATTGTAGACGCGGCGCAAATCGCCATTCCGCAGTTTCTTCGCGCCGCCATTGACATGATATCCGCCGGCGATTTTAATTTAAAACAAATTATTATACTTAGTCTTTGGATGATTGGCGTTATGGCGCTTGTGTCAGGCGGCCGCTTTCTATGGCGGTTTTTTATACACGGCTCCTCAAGGCGCATAGAAGCTAAGTTACGTGAAGATCTGTTCAATCATCTGACGAAAATGGCGTGGGATTTTTATCAGGATAATAAAATCGGGGATTTAATGGCGCGTTCTATTAATGATCTTCACGCGGTTCGCATGTCTATCGGCATGGGGCTTGTCGCTCTTTTTGACTCTGTTTTTATGGCGGGCGCTGTTTTAATTATTATTTTTATACAGGACCCAAATTCCGCGGCTTTTTCAATTATACCCCTGCCTGTTGTAACTGTTTTGATTTTAGTTTTCGGGAGTTTTGTCGGTAAAAAATTCAAAGTGTCTCAGGAAACATATTCCGCGATGAGCGAAAGGACTCAGGAAACATTCGCGGGTATCAGCGTTATTAAATCATTTGTAAAGGAGTGGTGGTTTATTAAAAAATTCGCCGATTCAAACGATGATTACTTAGCCGCGAATATGGCGCTTGTCCGCCTCTTCGGGTTTTTCTTTCCGTTCATTTCTCTTATTTCTGGTTTTACAATTTTAATTATGCTAGCGATCGGGGGAGTAAGGGTGATAGACGGGCTAATGACACCCGGCAGCCTTGTCGCGATGTTCCGTTACCTCTCAATGCTGATCTGGCCTTTAATTGGAGCGGGGTTCATGGTGAATATGATTCAGCGCGGCGCTGTCAGCCTTGGAAGGATTAACGAGATCTTAAAAACAGTTCCTTCTATCAGAGACAATGAGTTAAATAATGATAACAATGAGCGGAAAACGGAAAGTAACGCGGAACGCAGTGATAAAATTTCAAATAACGATTCAGGATACGCCGCGCCAGGTCTTGCCGCTATTGACGCGCGAAACCTGTGTTTTTCATATAACGATAAAATAGTACTGGACAATATTTCAATCAGCGTTACGCGGGGGCAATGGTTAGGTGTCATGGGCAGGACAGGTGCCGGAAAATCTACTTTAATTAAGACATTTACGCGGATGATCGATCCTCCTAAGGGAGCGGTGCGCGTTTTCGGTATTGATGTCCGCGACTGGCCGTTAGACGATCTTCGCCGTCTCTTCGCTGTAAGCCCGCAGGACAGCTATCTTTTTTCCGATACAATCGCGAATAACATCGCGTACGGATTATCAGGCGCGGATGATGATAAAATGAAAAATGCCGTGAAAAACGCAGTTAATTTCGCTTCTTTAAACAAGGATCTGGATAATTTCAAAGCCGGAAAAGACACGCTTGTCGGAGAGCGGGGGCTTACTCTTTCGGGGGGGCAGAAGCAAAGAACGGCAATAGCGAGAGCCGCGGTTATGGAAAGCGAGTTTTTAGTTCTGGACGATTCATTTTCCGCTGTGGATAATGAGACAGAAGTTAAAATTCTTGACGCGCTGCGCAAGGAAAGAAAAGGGCGCACAACAATTATCATTTCGCACCGTATTTCAACGCTTAAATACGCTGATAAAATACTGGTTCTGGACGCTGGAAAGATTCTTGAATACGGAAGCCCGCGGGAGCTGATCTCAACAGGCGGTTTTTACAGCAGGATGGCGGCTTTCCAGAGTCTTGAGTCATCTCCTGATTCCGCGCCGTAGGAGAGCTCAAATGGCTGACAGTTATTTTGACACAGATGATGTTACAAAAGAATATGACAGCCGCCTTGTCAGGCGAATTCTGTCTTACCTTAAACCGTACAAGCGTCTTGTTATCGCGACTGTCGCCGCCCTGATTATCTCTACGTTAGGTGAACTGTATATCCCGGTTCTGCTTCAGCGCATTATTGACGACGCTATTCTAGCGCGAAATGTTTCCTTTTTAATTCAGGGCTGCGTTACTTATTTAATAATTTTGATGTTTGTTTTCGTGTTTACTTTCGCGCAGACATGGACTGCGAATTTGATGACTCAGCGCGTTTTAAAAGATATCAGGATTACTCTTTTTACAAAGACCATCCGGCAGTCTACAGGTTTTCTTTCGCGGCATCCTGTAGGCCGGATTGTTACGCGATTAACAAGCGATGTCCAGACGATTGACGAGTTTTTCACAACAGTGCTTGTCGCGTTCTTAAAAGATATCGCGATCATGCTTGGGACTTTGATAACTTTATTTATTCTATCGCCTCATCTGGCTCTTGTAGTGCTTGTTACGCTTCCTCCTGTTTTTGTTTTAACTTTTATTAGCAGAGTAAAAGCGCGCGACGCGTTCAGAAAGCAGCGTACCGCTTCATCTAAGGTATACGCTTATCTCGCTGAAAGGCTCGCGGGAATGCAGGTTGTGCAGTTATTCCGGCAGGAGAAAAAAAGCCGCTTTGAATTTCATCAGAATAATCAGGAGCTGCTTGACGCGAACCTTGGGGAGATGTATGTTTTCGCGACCTTCAGGCCTGTAGTTGAATGGTTTTCCACCTTTACAATGGCGGTGGTGATTGTCGCGGGAAGCAGGATGATGCTGTCAACGCCGCTCTCACTCGGCTCGTTAATCGCTTTTATAAATCTTGTTCAGATGTTCTATCAGCCTGTAACCGATATCGCGGAAAAGTACACAATGCTTCAGTCCGCTATGGCAGGCGGCGAAAAGATATTTAAAATGATGGATACAAATGAGGAGATTTCAGATAACGCCGCGAATAGACAAGGCTCTGTTTCTGATAAACCTGTTCAGGGCAGTGTTGAATTTAAGAATGTTAATTTCGCGTATAAAAAAGGCGAAGATGTTTTAAAATCGCTTTCATTCTCAGTTAAGCAGGGCGAGATGGCCGCTATAGCCGGCTATACAGGCGCTGGGAAAACCACAATTATTAACGTGCTCACCCGCCTTTGGGATATTCAATCAGGTCAAATCACGCTGGACAGTATTCCGGTAGCGGATTATCCGGTTGAGAAGCTGCGTAATTCAATTATGCCTGTTAATCAGGATGTAACATTGTTCTCTGGAACTATAGAAGAAAACATCAGCCTTGGTTTACAGCTAACAAGCGGGGAAATAATCGAAGCGGCGAAAACAGTTCACGCTCATGAGTTTATTGCCGCGCTGCCGCTCGGATACAAGACTGTCCTTTCGGAGAGAGCGGCGAATATTTCCACCGGGCAGAGACAGTTGATCAGTTTCGCGCGGGTAATCGCGCATAACCCTCGTGTTGTGGTTCTTGATGAAGCGACAAGCTCGATAGATACTGAGACAGAGCGCCTTATTCAGCTTGGCATGAAAAAGGTTCTTTCAGGCAGGACATCCATCGTAATCGCGCACAGGCTCTCTACCATTAAAAACGCGGATCGTATTCTGGTCCTTTCGGGCGGCCGCCTTGTTGAGGAAGGCAGACATGAGGAGTTGATCGCGCGTAACGGAATATACGCGAGACTTTACCGTTTACAATACGATGAGGAAAAAAAGATTTAACGCTCTATTTAAGAAGTTTCCGTCTGCCGGAAATTGTACCGCCCTGCAGAGTTGATACATCATTAGTTATGATCATGGCGGTTTCATCAAGCCGGAGAATTTCCGAAGTTATTTCTTCTTTACCTTTGCGGTTCGCGAAAATCATCAGAACTATTTTTTCTGAGTACATGCCCTGAGCCTTCATGGTAGTAACAGCGTATCCCTTTTCTCTCAGGCTGTTAACAAGCACTTCGTTTTCCTTCGCTATAATGGTTTGGATAAGCACACGCCCCATGGCGATTTTACTTTCAAGAAGCGAGCCAATATAAATGCCAAGGGAGAAACCAATGCTATAAACCACGCCCTTCATGGGAGCTTCCGCAAGCCCGACTATAACCCGCGAAGCTACTAATACCCAAATAAGTATTTCCGCGAACGAGAGCAATGTTCCCTGTCTGCGGTATCCTTTGTTGATGAGGATTGTGCGCAGCGTAGCGATCGCGACTTCTACCATTTTAGCGATAAAAATGAGGAATAACTCAAGCGGCGGCACGCCAGTTAAAAAATTAATTAAGAATTCTTTCATGCGGTTATTGTATATCATTAATTACTTGTAAACAAGCGACAGAAAAATAATTTGATGTTTTTATGTGACATTCATGTCTATTATAACCTCATTTATAAGTGTATAAAATTGATAGCGTTTTTTATCAAGATTTTTCAACAGATTTTGAATCGATATATCCTCGCGTCTTTTGTAAAAAGCGTTGATCAAGCCGCTTTTATAGCCGCGCAGGAAGAAACTGTTGATTACTCAGACAGCCGATTGAAAATAACCGTAGATATAGAATAATAAACGCTAAATGAATTAAAACTTTTCTTTTTATAGTAAACCTTTTTTATATAAAAAATTTAAAAAGCGATTTCTCAAAGAACAATTATCAGCGTCCCAATTGTTTGGGGACATGTCCTGAAGGGCGCGTTTTACTTCACGAGCCGCTCGCAAGCTGTACCCAATTTTATATTACACTCACAATTTTTAATCTTTTCTGGAGGAGCGCCAGCGCTCTTTTAATACCGCTCAGCTCCAATTAGTTTAACGATTTTTATCTCAAGGTTTATAACACCGTGAGAGTAAAATCTAAGAGGAGTATCTCAGGCAAAAATACCAAAACCCTTCGTTTTGAGGCTTAAGTTTATGATGTTATAGCTGCTACTTACGCGGCCTGAATTCCGCGTAAGCCCTTGTCCATAATGTATACACTATGGACAGGGACGGATTACCTTAAAAATTATTGTTTAAAATGAAGTTGAACTCTTAGATTCTTATTTTGCCACTTATTCGTTCCTGTTGTATACTTATTATTGCTTGCTCCATATCGAATTACAAATTCATTAACAATAAATTTTTCAATAGGTATTTCTTTAATTTGATCAAATTCATAAGTCCACCATTTTGTACTTAAGGAACCTTTATTTTTTGTTGCCACGCCTCCATGTTCAAATGTTACACCGTCTAAAAAATAATCATTTGACGGTAAGCTGGATGAAAATAACATTATATATTGAATTCCATCTTCTTCTTCTTTTGCATCAATTTTTACAATGAAATCTATTGTTTTATACCCTGCTAGTTTCATCATGTTTATATTAGTTTCAAAATGATCAAAACTAATTATATCGGCATGTTGGTTAAACCTTCCTGTGTCTTTTATTGTCTTTTCTATGTCACGGATAGATTTAAAATCTGTCTGTATATTTTGAATTATGTCGATACCTGGATCGGGCAGATATTTGTAAAAATCTTCATCGAATGTAATATCATTCAGAGGAGAATTATCAAATATACCATTCGGGGAATACTCCTGAGCAAGATAAAATGAGTCTTCGAGGACACTAAAAACAGTTTCCCACCCTAATAACTCCTGCTTGTCTGCGCTTGTTTTAACAATAAAATAAACATGATAATCAGCATATAACGCGACACGGTGCCATCCGGCGGGTTCTCCTGTATTTCCAATTGTATATGAAACAGTTTCCGATTCAGATTGTTTTGTTGCTTCTGCTAAAGACTTTTCTATTGCATTAGTTTCTATATTTTCTTTTGTTTTTGTTCCTTCCCAAGTATAACTTGCTTTAGGTATAAATGAACCGATAATAGGTATTTTTTCTAAATTTAATGATAGATCAACCTTTTTTTTATTAGTATCAGAAATTTTTATACTCTTAGAAATGGTTTCTTTTATATTCTGTGATATAGATGTCTCATTTATTGAAGTTTTGGAATATGATATTGGTGTCATGCCATTATAACGAATGTTCGAAAGGGTGGAGATATACATATTGCGAATTATTCCTACTTCAATAAAATAATAGTTAGTAAGTACACCGGTATTTATTTCCGCGTATGAATCATAAACAATTGATTTTGGCTCAATCAGTGCTCTTAATGCGCCTTGAGGCATGTATTTTCCTAAATCATCATTCCCAGCTTCTGGGCAGCTCGCTATAAAGGAAATAGCTAAGATAACAGTAATAATTCCAAAGATCCTTTTTAAGATTTTCATGTGAACACTCCTTTAAATTGTTTAATATAACTATACGTTATAATAATCTGTAATTTAGAACTTTTTGACAATAGTGTCAATAGCATTCTGTCATAAATAATGTAAATTTATAGCGCAGAGTTAAGAATGATAAAATTGCGGAAAATTCTTGCCAAAAATATCAGGGCATGTCGAAAGGAAATGGGTTTTTCTCAATTTAAATTGGCGGATTTAGTAGATACCGCGCCAAACTATATAGCCATGATTGAAGCGGAGAAAAGGTTTCCTACAGATACCATGCTGGAAAAAATCGCTGTCGCCCTTGGGAAAGAACCTTATGAGCTTTTTAACACTGCGCCTATACGAAAAGAATGGGAAAAATTGTTATTAGCGGAGTTGGCGGATTTTATTACTCAAAAAATGAATGAAATGTAATTTTTTTTTATATTCTCCGCGGGGATGTGGATTGACGACCTCCTCAGGGTAAAGTAACGTTTTTCACTGGAATTTTAAGTATTTAGCAATTAAAATGATAATAAGGTGAAAAGGCAGTATTTCCTTTTTTTGGTTATTCTCGTATTAACCGCTGGCGCGGGTCTTTTCGCGCAAAGCAGGGAAATCGCGCCCTACATCACGAACATTACAGCGGAAGCGAGAAACAACCTTATAAGGCTCACATGGACAGATTCTCAGGATATACGGGGCCCGGTCTATATTTTCAGATCAACCCGCCCTTTCTCCGGCGTAATTCCGGCGAATATCAGGCCTGTTACTGTAAGATACGGAGAGCAGTATTTTATTGACGATACCGATGACATGGAAAATCTCTATTATTTTATCGCGGCGAGCGATACCGCGGGACAGCGTTACGATATTATTCTGCCGGGGATAAACAGCACAAGCCTGTTTACCGCGCAGGGCCACGATGACGCTCCGGCCGCTCCGGTTGAGCTGACAAGGGCGCAGACCGAGCTTCTGGATAGCGTCTATAATTTAAGGGCGGATCAGGACGGAGACAGGATTTTGATCACTTTTGAGTTATACGATAAGACAGAGCGGAACGCGATTCTTTACAGAAGCACTCAGCCAATCAGCCGTCCTCAGGATTTGCTTAACGCTGTTATTATTCAATCCGCCGCGGTTTCTCCCTGTGTTGATCTGCCTGTTCCGGGCATTCCTTTTTATTACGCGATTATCTTTGAGGATGAAATCGCCAGCGGTAATTTGAGAATCAAGCCGGGAACAAACGCTACATCGGCCGCTGTTACCCTGCTAGGCGATCAAGTTTTGGAGCGATCACTGCGCCCAATACCTCTTCCGGCTCTCAGGACAAGCATGAGCGAAGGTTTTTTTATAACCGAAATTCCTGGTCAGATTCCATTAAACGCTGAGTCATTGAAAATGCTCGCCAATACTCAAATGCCGCAGAAGGCTCCGTTAGTTCTGAAAAGACCGCGTATTTTCTCCGTTGATCTTGTCGCTCCTACAGGAGGCGAGGAATCAGCTTTATTCCAGATAGTCGCCGAGTATTTTTCCAAATTTGAATGGGAGAGCTCAAGAGTCAGCTTACAGAATTATCTCTCGCTTCCGCGCTCCAGAGAAGCTGAGGCGCGCGCCCGTTTTTACCTCGGGCAGAGCCTGTACTATACAGGAAATTACAAAGACGCGCTGATGGAGTTTCTCGCCTTCAGATCGCGTAATCAGGGTGAAGCGAACAGCTGGATCGACGCTGTGTTAAACGCCATGGTATATTAAGCGCATTCATACTGCGCGAGACAGAGCTCATAATACCGTCCTTTAAGCGCGATTAGTTCCTCGTGAGTTCCGCTTTCCGCGATTTCGCCGTCGTTAATATACATTATATTTGAGCAGTTTCGTATAGTAGAAAGACGGTGCGCGATGATGAATGATGTGCGCCCTTTCATTAGCGTCTGTATCCCTTCCTGAACAAGCTGCTCTGTTCCGGTGTCAATGCTGCTTGTCGCTTCATCAAGAATCAGAATGCGCGGGTTAGAGATTAATGTTCGCGTGAAAGCCAATAGCTGCCTTTGTCCCGCTGAAATGCCTCCGCCTCTTTCAGTGATTGGAGTGTCATAGCCCTGAGGCAGTTTTTCGATAAAGTTATGCGCGCCTATAAGCCGCGCCGCCGCGTGGATTTCCTCATCCTGGGCGTTTAGTTTCCCGTAACGGATGTTATCCGCGATAGTCCCCGTAAAAAGGAAATTATCCTGCAGCATTATACCCATGCGGCTTCTGAGCGAGCGAAGCGTCGCCTTCATTATGTCCTGGCCGTCAATTAAGACCTGCCCTTCCTCGATATTATAAAAACGCGACAGCAGGTTTACGATCGTTGTTTTTCCCGCGCCTGTCGGCCCTACAATCGCGACGCTCTGCCCCGGATGACTCTCGAAACTGACGTTTTTCAACACTTTGCGCTGCCCGTCATAACTGAAACATACATTCTTAAACTCAACATGACCTCTTACAAATGACAGGTCTACCGCGTTAGGTATATCCTTAATGGTAACAGGTTCCGTGATAGTGTCGAAAATCCTGTCAAGATACGCCATCGCTGTGATAAAAGTATTATAAATGTTCGCGAGGTTAATTATCGGCTGCCAGAAACGCCACGCGTAATTTCCCATAACAAGAAGCATTCCGAAACTCGCCATCGGGTTCATCCAGTAAACGCCCATGATGTAGACAAACGAAAACACTATCTGGCTGATTGTCTCAGTGGAAAACCATACGGTATTCGAAATATAAATGGCCTTCATCCATGCCTTATTGCGCTCAGTTGTCAGGCTGTTCATTATCTCCGTGTTTTTCTCCTGTCTGTCAAAAGCCTGTGTTACGCGCACTCCGTCTATGGATTCCTGAACATACGCGTTAAGGTTAGCGTTCTTGTTTGACACGCTCTGCCACGCTCTTCTCTGAGCGGGTTTTACTATCCAGATAAAAAGCGCGAACAGCGGAAGCCCCAAAACCGTAACGGTCGCCAGCTCGCCGCTTATCTGATACATAAAAAAGATGATAAAAATTATATTTAACACTTCGATAATAAAATTGATTATTCCGTTTGACAGCGCGTCAGAGACGCTGTTTACATATGGCACAACGCGCACGAAAATTTTTCCGTGAGGCCGGCTGTCGAAAAAACTGAAAGACAGTTTCTGAAGATGCGAAAAAAGATCGTAGCGGATATCGTGGATAATTCCCGCGCCCGCGCGCGCGACAAGGATATTCCTGATCGCGCCTAACGCGATGCTTACTACAATTGAGGCGGTTAAAAAAAGCGCCATTATTAAAAGGAGGCGGATATCTTTATTGGGCACTGCCTCGTCTATCGCCCTTTTTATGAATAACGGTCCGATTAATGAAGCCAGTGACGCTAATATGCTTAAAAAAAGAGCGAGTTTAAGAGGGCCCTGAGCTTTTATCAGATAGCCGACAACGCGTTTTATGTTAAAAAGGCTTACTTTCTCGTCGAGATATTCATCAACATCATAGCGGTTGCGGTCTTTCGCTGTCTGCTGCTCCCTTGAGTTTCTTTTTTTCGTTCCCGCCTGATGTCCGGTTTTTTCGCGTTTTAACATGCCTCTATCCTTTGCGCGGGAGAATTTGCCGCAGAAAGCGCGGAATGTTCCGGTGCATAGCGTCCAGCCCCGCGTTGTTTTGCAGTTTCCAGATGTTATAATAAAACCCTTTTTTCTCAAGAAGCTGTTTATGTGTGCCTCTCTCGATAATCCGCCCGTTATCCATAACAAGGATAAGGTCCGCTCCTCTGAAAGAGGAAATTCTCTGCGCGATGATTATTTTTGTGCAGGGGAAATCAAGATTTTTCAATTCGTTTTGGATATAATGCTCAGTTTCGCTGTCAACAGCCGAAGTCGTATCATCGAGTATTAAAATCGCCGGTTCCATCGCGAGTGCGCGGGCGAGAGCGATCCTCTGCCTTTGCCCGCCTGAAATTCCCACGCCCCGCTCTCCGACCAGCGTTTCATAACCGCTGCTCATTTCCCTGATAAAATTATCAGCGTCCGCCTGTGACGCGCGTTTTATAACTGCGCTTTCATCAAGATCGCTTCTGCCGTAGGATATATTTCCCTTTACCGAATCTGAGAATAAAAAGACATCCTGCATCGCGAGCCCGATTTGGCGCCTTAATGAGGATAGCGTATAACGCCTGATGTCCTCGCCGTCCAGAAGAACCGCGCCCCATTCAGGTTCGTAAAAACGCGTAAGAAGATTTATAAGCGATGTTTTTCCCGCGCCTGTACTGCCGAGTATTCCGATAGTCGAGCCTGCCTCTGCGGTAAAATTGATGTCTTCCAGTATGACTGTCTCATTAATTGTGAGTTTTATATCGCGGAACTCGATCTTCCCGGCAGGCCTATGCGTAATCTCAATAGCGCCTGAGTTATCGCTGATTCCTTTCGGGGCCTCAGTCACTTCGCGGATCATTTTTCCGGCGGTGGAAAAACGCTCAAGGTCAGCTAGAAGGGGGCCGAGCATCCACATTGGGGCGGAGAGCGCCCATGTCAGCGAGGAGAAGGCCATGTACTCGCCGGCTGTAATCCATTCCTTAATAAGGAAAATGCCGCCGACAGCAAGCATAATCACCATAAGCGACTGGCTCGCGATTTCCAGAAGCGGCTGATACTTTGCCGCGATCAGCGCGTTCTCGCAGGAAGTATTGCGGTAATCCTCGTTGTATTTCTCAAAGTGATCTTTCTCATGTTCCTCCCGCGCGAAGGCTTTTACAACGCGGTTGCCGTCAATGTTCTCAGTTACCTTTGTTCCGAGGTCAGTCAGTTTTTGCCGCAGAAGCCGGAAGCGCGGGCGTATTCTCAGCACAAACCTGCGGCTGATGTACAGAATAAAAGGGGTAACCGCGACAAGGCACAGGGCAAGCCGCCAGTTGATGAACATATAAAAAACAAAAGTGGAAATAAAAAGGACAATCGCGTCCACAATCATGTACGATATCCACGCCGCGGAATGGCGCACCATTTCCAGGTCCTGTGTCATCCTCGTCATGAGATTCCCCGTGGGGAAGCGGCTTAAAAAACGGAAATCCTGCCATTGCACCATTTTGTACATTTCGCGGCGTATGTCGGTCATTACGCTTGTGCTGGATTTTTCCATAAAAATTATCATTAAGTACCGTAAACCAAGACGGCCGAGCTGAACCGCCATCATGGTTATAAGCAGAGGAATAAGAAGATCGATATTTCCAAGTGTTAAGACTTCGTCAATTATTCTTTCGCCAAGCATCGGGTTTATAACACGAATACCCGCTGTGACTGCCGCGAGAATAAGGCCTCCGATAAAGAAAGCCCTCTTCCCCTTCATATAGTTCCAGAGCCATATAATTTGATCCATGATTGTCTGTTATTAAGCTTGTCCGGCTGATCCTAGCACATTCTGATTTTTATGCGCGTATAGTTTTTTCAGCTCGTCTCTCGCGGGTCCCAAATATTTGCGCGGATCAAACTCATCTGGTTTTTCACAGAAAACCTTGCGTATAACCGCGGTCATCGCGAGACGCCCGTCAGAATCAATATTGATCTTACAGACAGCGCTCTTAGACGCCTTGCGAAGCTGTTCTTCCGGGATGCCGACAGAATCGTGTAATTTCCCTCCGAATTTTTCTACGATCTGAACGTATTCAACAGGCACCGATGAGGATCCGTGAAGAACAATCGGGAAACCCGGTATTTGTTTTTCTATGCTCTCAAGGATATCAAACCGGAGAGGAGGCGGGATAAGAATGCCGTTAGCGTCTCTTGTGCACTGCTCCGGTTTAAATTTCGCCCTGCCGTGGCTTGTGCCGATTGAGATCGCGAGAGAGTCAACT
>JGI24695J34938_10002767_pt1 | contig 12882 bp, 13 predicted proteins | sample TergutCo191P3_FD_34938 | JGI IMG/M metagenome (IMG submission 34938) | reverse complement strand
ATCTTTCAAAGAACTAATCCCATCCTCAACTCCCTTTCATCCTCTATCCCGCTCCGCGAATGGGACGGCAAAAATATAATTTTTTTAATATGAAAATACTTTATGTGAAAAAAAAATGTTTTTTTCTCTAATTGTCTGATCTTATGGATATTATTTTTCATGATATATTTCAAATGTTTTTTTTTTACTTTTGCTGCCATATTTAATTGCATAATGAGAGAAGAGAAAAGTAGATTTATTGCCTTAAAAACGGTTTTGAGATGGATTGGGGCTGTTCTTTTTTTTATTTTTTTGAATGGAAATTATTCTATAAAAGCGCAAAGCACTGAAGGTACTGATTTTTGGATAACTTTTGAAGAAAACAATAGTCATGTTCAAATAAAAATTATATGTGGTAATCAATCTATTACAGGAGCTATTTATGTTACTCATTTAGGCGTTTCTGATAACTTTACCATTGATGCCAATAGTATATACACTTATAGCATTGACAACCCTACAAAGAAAGTTGTAATGAATACCTCTGAGAAAATCTCCAATAAAAGCATACATATCACAACCGATTATCCAGTTATTGTTTATGCACTGTATATACAGAGCGGCTGTCCTGAAGCTACAAATATTTTGCCGACAACTTCCTTGGGTATAGATTATTATCAAATATCATATACCCCAGGAGATTTGTTACAGAAATATCATGGATACACAGTTGTAGCAACCAAAGACAACACCAAATTGTATCATGACAATATGTTGGTTGCAACTATTGATATTGGACAAGTTTATTACAGAACATCCAATAGTGATATGACTGGCGCTCACATTACTGCAAATCATCCTATCGCCTTATTTACACATAGTTCGTACATAGAAATTCCTCATGGATATGGATATTGTTCTGTAATGGAACAGTTACCCCCTGTAAACATTTGGGGAAATGATTTTTTTGTTCCGGTTTCACATCGCACACGAGATATTGTACGCATTGTTGTATCACAAAATAATACCACCATTACACAAACAGGAGGTACGCTATTATTTCCTCAAGGTGGGCAAACAAGTTTTGAAAACTTGCAAGCCGGACAATTTATTGAATTGGAAGTAAATATAAATAATCATGGTTGTTATATTCAAACAGATAAACCGGTGGGGGTTTGTACATATTTTACTGGAGGAACTTATAAAAAAAATATAACAGGTATAATAGAATCTAACCCTGCTCAGTGTTGGCTTCCCCCAATAAGACCAACTGTTACAGATGCGTTGATAACACCTTTTGTATGTTCTCCTGAATTAAATAAATACCATAATTTACTAATTACCACTACGGTTAACAAAAATAATACTACTGTTTCTATAGGAGGAGCCTCAGCTACAAATTTGAATGGTGGTACCTGGGTAGATCATATCGAATCAGGAATATCGTTTTATAATATGCCTCTGAGCAATCTGTCTGATTCATATTTATATGCCAATTCGGAAGGACTAATAGTTCTATGTTATGCAACCGGTGAATATGAGTCATATTATTTCCCTGCTTACCCAGCCATTACTGTAACCGCATTTTACGCTAATAACATTTATTATAATGTTTTAGAGAATCACACATTCTGTCCTGATCACATTGCTTTCCGCGCCCAAGTAGCAGGAATGAACAATGAACCCGGAAGTTTAAAATGGTATATCAATGATATAGAACAACCCGCAATACAAGACTCATTAACATGGAGCAAATATTTCTCCACTGGAGAATACGAGATTCAAATGAAAATTCGCTACACAAACGGAGATTCGGCAATCTTGCAAAGTATTTTAAAGGTGGGCTATGAAATTTCAGCTACCCCCTCACCGCCTACTGGTGGCAACATTAAAGGAGATGGATGTTATAATATAGATGATGAAGTTATGCTAACAGCGACTCCCAACTTTGGCTACAATTTTGTTAAATGGACTGAGGGTGAAGATGATCTTTCAACAAACGATACCCTAAAGTTTAGTGTAACCAATTCGCGCAGCTTGGTAGCACATTTTGAACTAAAAAAATACAATGTTATACTTTCTGCAAATCCTCCGGAGTATGGTACTGTTTCGGGGGCAGATACAGCCATCCCCCATGGAACAACGGTTACTGTACATGCAATTCCCAACGCTATGTACAAATTCTTATACTGGAGTGAAAATGGTGATACTGTCTCCTTAAACGCTTCATATACATTTGATATAATAGATAATCGTACTTTAGTCGCTCACTTTGCAATTAAAACATACGACATTATCTTGCTCGCCTATCCAATACAAGCCGGTACGACTACCGGCGGTGATCTAAATATCCCTCACGGTTCTATTCGTACCATTTCAGCAACTGCTAATGAACATTTCTATTTTGTAAACTGGACCGAAAATGGCGTACCCGTCTCAATGGATTCCTCTTTTACTTTTACGGTAACAGAATCTCGTACATTAACCGCCAATTTTGAACAAAAGTTGTACAGTGTAACTATTGAAGCTTCTCCACCTGATTATGGCTACACAAAAGGAACAGATATTTATTATGCTAATTCCAGAGTGTTGGTGGAAGCTATCCCAAACAACTGCTATCGCTTCGCAAACTGGAGTATTAATGGTGTGGTAGTTTCTGTTGAAAATCCATACATTTTTATTATTAAAAATAATGTGAATTTAGTAGCAAACTTCTATGCGCTTGATTTCGACACCTATTCTCCTATCCTTTGGGATAACACTTTCTTGCTTGATCTCAGAAAATTAAGAGAAGATGGGTATGAAATAACAGGTTGTAAATGGTTCAAAAACGATATAGAACTAATACATACGAATACGATAAATATATTTAGTTACTCGGCAGGTCCTTATGAAACCGATCTGTTAGAATTGTCGCCTACCTGGTATATGTTTCAATTAGTAACTGAAAATTTTGGAACACTGTGTTCTACAAAAAAAATGATTACGGAACATACTTTTTCAGGTACTGAAAAACTGTTCGTTTACCCCAATCCTGTATTATCAGGCATGCCGTTTACTATTGAAGGGGTTAGCAAAGGCAGCTCAATACATTTGTATAATTATTTTGGAGCGTGCGTGGGTAGCGTTATTGCCACAGATGATGCTGCAAAAATTACATGTAATTTACCAACGGGAATCTATTTTATAATTACTAATCAAAAAGTTACAAAAATTATGGTGATTGAATGAATCGCGAATTAATATAGATGTAAAATAAACATGAAAAATTTTGAAAGGAGGCTGGCAGGATATTTTATCATATTGCTTACGTTAAGCAGTTTGCCACTATTTGCACAAAGAAATCCGCATGAATTTTCTGTCCATACTGGTGGCGGGGTATCTTTCTTTGGTTATCAATCACCCTTGAGCGATGTTTTTTCCATCGGTTATAACTGCGAACTTGGTGGAGGGTTTACCGGATTTGTGAGCGAAATGTGTGGATTTCATGTTGGTGCAGGATTTGGACTATTCAAAGTTAAAACTAATGTAGGCGATTTGGTAAATTGTAAGCGCGGACAAACCGACAAAAACGGATTCCCTTTTGAATTGTACAGCACCCTATCAGGTTACAACGAAACTCATAAAACCCTGTTTATAAATCTCCCCGTAATGTTTCATTTTCAAACCAAACCTAAATGGGCATGGAAAGGAAGAAAAAGTAATTTTTATGCTAAAGCGGGTGCTAAATTACTCATCTTACTCAACAGAAGCTATGATTCGGAAATTAAAAATCTCTATAATGTAGCCTATTATCCTGAATTTGATAATTGGACGGGAACGCAAATATTTGCAGGATTGGGCAATTTTCCAGGCAAAGCCGTCAATGGAAAAACAGGAGTGGGAGTATTAGCGATGTTTGCGTGCGAGGCGGGAATGAAATGGGTTATGGGCGACAACCTTTATCTTTATGCCGGTGCATACTTCGATTGCGGTTTGCACGAACTCTCTGCAAACGATCGAAAACCTGCAAGTAACTATACAAATAGAGAGCAACTTAATGAATTTTCTTTGCTGGAATTTTATGACAAAAGCATATTAATGGGAGTTGGCATTCGGGTGCGTTTGGCTTTTAATAAACATTGAGTTGAAAAACTTTTCTATCTCAAAACGCCTTCACATTCTTATCATAAACCACCATCTTTTTCCCCACCGGACGAATAGTGGCTATGCCGGCACGGTGCAATCGCCAAACCAAATCTTTTTTGAACGACATGGCAGCAACCCCCAAATAAATATTGTAGTGGGCATATTCCGGAAATAAGATTCTAAAAACCTCTACCTGAGATATTAATGTATCTATTTCAATATTATCAGGTTTAGCGTTATACTTTATTTCAATAAGCGCCGCACTCTTTCCGTTGAACAAAACAAGGTCAAACTCCGCTTCAAGTTCTCCCTTACTACAGAACAAGTTTTTCTTAATATTATCAAAGTTTTCATTTACAAAACTCATGTTACGTTTAAAGGCGTTAAAGAAATACTCTTCTGCCAATTCGCCGTTGCTGTGTGCAATGCCTCCGATATATTTTTCAAGTTTCTTAAATCTTTCATCAATTTTTTTGTCTTGTTCATTCCACTCTTTGAAATACTCTGCCCGCTCTCGATTTGCTTTTTCCTCCAATTCTTTCATCTCTTTCTTCCAGTGGATATTTTCTTCTTTAAATTTGCGATCATTTTCTTTCAAAAGGCGCCTGTCTTCTTTCATTTGACGTCTAACTTCTTTCATTTGGCGCCTGTCTTCTTTAAACAGGCGTTCAGTTTCGGCGAACATTGCTTTAATGTCGTCCCATGTGAGGTTTTGGTTTTTTTTCATTGGGATTGGTATTAGTTGGTTTAAAGTTTATTGGTGTATAGGTTGAAAGGTGTAAAGGTGTAAAGGTGTATAGGTTGAAAGGTGTATAGGTTTAATTTTTTCGTGTTCTCGCATTCCTCATCTCTTTTTTTGCTGCGCCAAATATAAAACTATTTTACTTACATTCAGAAAGTTAATAATGTACAAAAAGATTGTTTTTATGCAGAAAAGGGGTTGAAAAATGCAGTTTTTTCTAAAGTGTAATTTGTGAGGAGAAAAATTTTAGAAGGTTTTTGGAAGAAATCACACCAAAATCTTCATCGCAATTGCAGCACAAGCCTCCGCATCTGCCAGCGCATGGTGGTGGTTTCGCAAATCGTAGCCGCAATGCTCGGCAACAGTATGTAACTTGTGGTTTGGCAGTGTTTTTCCAAAGGTTCGACGTGAAGCCTTGCAAGTGCAAAAAAACTCATAGTCAGGGTAATCCATTTGATACACACGGAATACCGCCCGCAAACAACCTTCATCAAACCGGCTGTTGTGGGCAATTAAGGGCAAACCAGCAATTTGGGGGGCAATCTCCTGCCACACAAAGGGAAACACTTTTTCTTGTGCCGTGTCTTTTGCGGTGAGCCCATGAATTTTTGTGTTCCAATAGGAATACCATTCCGGTTCGGGGCGAATTAAATTATAGATTTTTTCTGTGATAACTCCGTTGCGAACAACCACTATGCCCACGCTGCATACACTTGAAGGGTTATGGTTTGCAGTTTCAAAATCTAAGGCGGCGAAATTCAGCATCAGTTTTTTTTGTAATAAAATTGGACTGCAAAAATATAGGATTAAAACGATTTTTTTTTTGCTATTTTCGCCTACTTTTTTATCAATGATCACCAAAATCTCTAAATCATTTCATCATGGAACCTTGTAACATTGTAAACCAATCGAATAACCCACTTCCTTTTTATAGCACTGAACATTCTGCCGGCATGGATTTACGCGCCTTTTTGCCGGAACCGGTAACATTACAGCCGTTGGAACGCGCATTAATTCCTACGGGATTATTTATTGAGGCGCCTGAAGGCTACGAAGCGCAGGTGCGCCCTAGAAGCGGTTTAGCTATTAAAAATGGCATTACCGTACTGAATACGCCCGGAACTATTGATGCCGACTACCGCGGCGAAGTAAAGGTTATCCTTATCAATTTGTCGAATGAGCCGTTTACCATCCATAATGGCGACCGGATTGCTCAAATGATCATTGCAAAATATGAGAAGATTAGCTGGAATCAGGTAGAAAGGTTGTCTGAAACAGTGCGAGGCGCCGGAGGATTTGGCAGCAGCGGGATTTAACACCGGAAAAGAAAACAAACTGTTAATGCAGCGCCCTTTCTTTCAAAGAATTAAATCCTTCTCCCAAAACATCGGTAGCATCTAAGATAGAGATAAATGCATCGGCATCAATCTCATGAATACGATATAGAAGTACAGGGAGTTCCTTTTTAGTGATGGTAGTGAAAATGATCTTCTTCTCCGCTTGGTGGTACATCCCATTTCCTTTAAAAAAAGTCCCCCCGCGTTCCATTTCATTAATAATTACATGCTTAATTTTATCGTGCTGTTCAGAGATGATAAACAGCGCTTTTCTTCTGTCGAAACCTGAAATCATTTTATCAATGGTAAAGCCCGTTACATAAATCACTAACCATGAGTAGAGGGGGATTGTCCAATCTTCAAAAACCAGCAGCGCCAACACCACAATAATCGAATCCACAATCATAAGGATTGTGCCTAAAGGGATATGTTTTACGTATTTAGCCACAATCATGGCGATAATATCGGTACCGCCGGATGTCGCACGGGTTCTAAAGATCATCCCCAAGCCTACGCCCACAATAACACCACCAAAAAGCGAGATGATAAAGTTGGCGGCAGGATCGGCAATCGCCTGATTGCCGGGCAACGCGATAAGCGGCGCATAGCCATGGAGAAACTCAATTAGCGAAATAAAACCGGCTAAAGAAAATATTCCTACTATGGTTTTGGCTCCAAATTTCGCGCCTAACCTCCAAATGCCCAATAATAAAAGAGGAATATCTAAACAAATCCCCACCAAACCCACCGGCGTGCCAAACAGATGGTGAAAAATAATGGCAATGCCGTAAACCCCTCCCGGCGCTAATTTTAATGGAGTGATAAACACAACGATTCCCACCGCCATAATAAACGTGCCTAAAATAATAACACTATAATCTTTAATCAGGTTTTTCTTAGATAGTAAAAATTTTAACATAAGATTCATATTCATTTTCTAATTCCTTAAATGCGCCGGTTTGCAATTTGTTATAATACTTTTTGCCCGTTTGAACAATCTCTTCCAAAATCGCCTCCCTGTTAAACGTTGTTCCTTTAATTAATTTTAATGAGGTAGGATTTGGCAATGCCGGATCAAATTGCGTTTGGTTTATGTTGATCCCAACACCGGCAACCGAATATTTCAATTGTTCTCCCTGAATGTGGTGTTCAATTAAAATGCCCGCTATTTTCTTATCGCCAGCAAAAATATCATTAGGTTTTTTAATCATTACATCGTCAATATAATGTGATAAAACTTCCCTAATTGTTAAGGCGAAAAAGTAGTTGAAATAAATTTGCTGGTTAGGTAAAAGTAAAGGTTGGAAGTAAAAGCTGGTTAAAATATTTTCCCCTTTGTTGCTCATCCAGCCCTTATTTCCTTGTCCTTTTCCGGCAGTTTGAAAATTGGTAACCACACAGAAAAAATCCGGCATTGATATGCCTGCGATCTTATTTTCTTCTACAATTTCATTGATTAACAGATTAGTAGAATGGGTAATTTCTCTAAAATGGCAAGAAGTCCTATTTTTCCAAAAATTCATGTTTATTTGCAAACCAATTTTTCAACATTATGGAAAAACGTATTTATCTGTTATTATTATCTATAGTGGTCATTTTCTTTTCATGTAAAGATGATTCCGGTAATTTTGAAGAACAACTTTTTACCAATACAGAGATTACCAGAGCGCTCAGTAAATGTATTGAAGTTGCATCAGACAGCACACTCAATGCACTTTGCGTAGTGGATACGCTATTTGAAAAGCACGGATACTATTATTATGATTCAAAAGCTTATAGAATAGAACTACCCACAGCAGCAAGACAAATGGTTGACACGCTTACAAAATACGGATTTGAAGAAGCGCTTGATACGCTTATCTTTAATATTAACAGAGCTGCCGAACAATGCGGAAATAAAATCAAATCCGATTTTTTGAATCTTTTGATAAAAAATATTTCTTTCCCTAATCCCCATCAAACTTTACACGGCGGAAATACCGCAATAACAGATTACGTTAAAACAACCAAACTTAACGAGTTTATTTCTTTATTAAATACAACTCTATTATTACCACAGTTTAACACTTTAAATGTACTGCAAAAATGGAATATGTTTCAGGAGGAATATTATAAAATAACCGACCGCTATACCTCCATAGATATTCTATCCTCCTCCAGCCAACAGGTAGCTAACGGTTTCTTTAAAAAAATGGCTTTACAGGAAGAAGCCATTCGCAAAAACCCTGATTTAAGAGGGGCAGAAACAGATATTTTATACAAAGTGTTTAAGACTTTAGATCATTAATATTTCCCATACTTTTCAAATGAATCTTTTCAAACTCGCTATTTGTAGTTTCTTTTGTTTTTTCACCATACTTCTTTCGCCTGCTCAAATTACCGATTCTATTCCTGTTGAGCCGGAAATTCCGCTCCCTTCTGAGCCTGTCCCGCTCACGCCTGAACTTCCAACGCCCCTCACTCCCCTATTATCTCACGTTTCTCATTCATTACCTTTCACTTCTGTTCACTACCGTGGCGCTGCTACCGTAGCTATCAACGAACAATCTCAAACATGTCAATTCACTATCGTAAATGTCATCGACAGTTTTTTGTATGTTCAGTTGCATGTAGGCGCCATTGAGATTGGCAGGGCATTGGCAACACCTGACAATATTTTGTTTATCAACAAACTGCAAAGAAACTATTACCAAGGAGATTATTTTATTTTTGACAAGATTCTATATACAACCTTAGATTTTTATACGCTTCAAGGCATTCTCAACGGCTCTCTTATAGCCCCACCGGAAGAGTTAGAACTTGCTTATCAAAGAGATTCAGTATCTTACGAATATCCGTTTTTCAACACCTTATTTTGTGAATACTTCGCCCATTCCTTAAAATTAGATTTAAAAAAAGTTACCTTTAATTCTCCGCCCAATGTTAGTGTATCCATTCCGAAGAATTATACGGTAATTGATTTTTAAAGGATAATAAGGAGAAAGGGAAAAAGGAGAAAGAAAAAAATTAATCTCTAATCATTAATCACTAAACCCTAATCTCCGTGTTTTTTAGAAAAGCAAAAGTTTCCGATGTTCCTGCAATTAAGTCGCTTTGGAAAAGTGTGTTTTTGGATTCTGAACTGTTTATTAATCATTTTATTGAACATTTTGGAATTGGAGGATGTCATGTTTGTGAAATTAATGATAAAATTGTGGCGATGGCGTTTGCATTGCCCACGACCCTAACCTACCCTACTTCCCCCATTCATCATTCTCCATTCTCCGTTTGTCCTTTCAGTCTTCAGCCTTTTGCATGGTACATTTACGCTTGCGCAACGCATCCGCAATACCGCAGACAGGGAGTCATGGAGAAATTATTGGAAACGGTTTATGATGAGGCATGCCGTGAAAATGTAGAAGGGATTTTTTTGCGAGCTGCGGATGAAAAGTTGGAAAACTATTACCGAAAATTAGGGTTTGTGGCGTTTTTTCGAGGGGAGAGGATGGTTTTTATGCACAAAGAGCATCAAGGCGCTAAGGGCAAAGAAATGAGGAATATAGCACCTGAAAAGTATTATGAAAAAAGAATATTAAGACTTGACAAATTCTGCTTTGTGAATTGGGATATAGATTTTTTCAAGTTTCTTTATGAAACGGGTACGCAGTTTTATGAATATGAAAATGTTATCTTTTCTATAAGAACAATATGTGAGAAGATTATTGTAGATGAATGGTTAGGCGATAGTCCTGATATGCAAGTTATAAACATTATTTTAGAGCAATTTCCGGATTGCAAAACGGTGGAAATACACACATCAGGCAATGAGCATTGTTGCGGACAGGTAAAATGGTGTAAACCCTCTGAAAAGAACTACTCTAATGGGTATTTTGCTTTTGGCATGGAATAGTGGAGGGATAAAAAAACTCTCCTGTTTCCGCCAAAGCCCCCGTCATTCTGAGCATAGCGAAATTATTACTACTGCACCACAATCTTCCCCGACTGCATACTGTTATCCTCCAACTTTACCCGATAGATATACAACCCTTTGGCTAATTGCGTATTCACTTGACATGCCCAATATTTCCATTCCCAAAGAATTTGCCGCTTCCGATTCCGTATGTTTATCCAACGCATCGTTGAGCATAAAAAGCACGGCTTCATCTCCTCGAATTTTCGGATAATCGCCGGAGGCTGGGGTGTAGGAGCTGTTTCCCGACACATTGATATAAGGCGCCAATTGAGCGCTTTCTCCAAACTGTATTCTGCCGTGTGCGGGCAAGTTAGCAATTCCCCAAGGTATTACATATCCATCATCTGCGTAATGTGCTTTATGGTATTCTATTTCCTCTTTTGTAACCTTCCATGTGTGGTCATATTTTTGCAAATAGTTCCCTGAAGGGATATTTTTACCGCCACTTACTTCATAATCATTGGTAATGGGTCCTACAAAAAAATCTTGATAGTATCCAAATTGGTGGGCAGCAAGATGCAATAGATTTTGCTCATCCATTCCACCCATCCAAAGGTTGGAAGCAAAAATAGTAGATTTTTCACTGTATCAGATAATTACCATAAATCAACCGTGCGGCAAACGAAATAACATATTTTTTATACGCATTAATCGAAAAAGATTCCGTTGAAGTTAACCCCCTGCATAGTTATTTTCAACCTTGCAGCCATAAAAGCCTAAAGCGCCAAGCACATATCGGGATACATAAATATGTTAATATTCGCTCAACCATTTCATTATTTTAAGCCCATCTTTTCTGCGGCAGTTTTTCTCATTAAGTTTAAATTCAGGGAGTAATCCACCCCATCCTTGTGGCTCCGGAGCAACGATTAGATGGTAGTTCCCTGCAAGGCAATATTCAATCACAAACGCAGGAGACCAGCTATCATATTGATCAAAGGTTCCACACTTTTTTAAGGCATTCAGGTATTTTATGAGTTTCATCATTTTTTTTTCAGGAACAATAAATTCACTCTGCTTATAATTAATAACAGGAGGCTCTCCTATGATATCGAAAACATACTTACCCTTAGGAAAATTATTATTATCTACTACGTAACTAATGTTATGAAAAACGGGCATCTCTTTTTTTATCAGCTTGAAGTCATTATAATTTTGTCTAAATAAGGAAAAAAGAACAATTGAATCATAACCGGGTGAATATTCAATGAGATAGATTCTTAACCTATCATCCTGAATATTTTCTCCATACCACATTGGCTCCTCCAAAATTTGTAAGTTAATAGATTTTTTCATAAAAAAGAAACTGTCGGTGGCACACCAACGCTCTGTTAAAATCGGATAGTAATTATCAGTTGTATCAATGCATCGAAAATTTCCGTTCACTTGAATTAAAAAACCGTTAGGGCAATTTTGTTTCTTTACAGTATCAGTAGGGATTGAGAATCCTTGAATAAAGAAGGACAGAAATATTAATAGTAAATTAATTTTAAAATAAGATTCAATAATGCCAATAGCCATATACTAAAAATTTAAAAGGTGCTTGAGATAATATTATATTGAAATTTTTTATACCATTTCTTCTTATCCAATGACACGACTAAATCCTTAATAAAAATTTCATTCATATCAATTTAAATTCTTTGACAAGGTAATCTAATACAATGTTGTAATTACTAGTTTCCATTTATAGTATTTTATAACCATTCATACGTAAAATATTTTTTAACCAAAAATTCATCTCTTGAGTATTGGTTAATAAACCAATCGTTAACCTCTTCACCGTAATAGTTATATAAAACACTATACATTAGACTATCTCGCCCTAATAGCTTCAAATTTATGGTGTAGCCCATTATTATAGATTCATATTCTTGTGAATCAAGTTTTGTAGTTTCAAGTATGGATATAAATAAAGAATCTGCTTCTTCATACTTAATTTTTGCTTTTATGATTGCATTTTCATGGTGTTCATAAAAAGCGCCTAACATCGTTTTTATATCAGGATCATTGGGTTTAAGTTGTTCCATAGCCTTCAGAGTAGAAATAGCATCATCAAACAAACCTAATCTAAGTTGAAAAGAAAATTTGAGGTCATGAGCTCCATAGTGATTAGGCTGTAAATCAATAACTTTATCTAATAGTTTAATTGCTTTCATCATTCTAACGTTAGTATAATCAACAAATAAATCCATAAAAACAACCTTAGTATATAATTTTTCAGCTTTTTTTTGAGGATTATTGTTGCACCCGATAAGGATGAAAAAACAGATGATACAGGGTACAAACCGTTTGGAGTAGTAATATAAGTAGTTGTAGGTAAGGCGGTCTAAGTTGTCGTAAGTAAAGGTTTCCCATTGGTTGCACACGCTTTCTGAGCGGGAGGTCATTAAGCCATAAGGGTTGTAGCCGTAGCGGTAGTTAAGGATGGCGCTATTCGCATTTGAAGGGAGACTGCTCATAATTTGTTGTTGTTTCGTGTTACCCGCTAACATTCCGGTTGATTTTAAAGTCTGCAAATATAGTAGAAATTGTAAGTTGGGCAAACCTCTGAAAGACAAAGAAAGAAAAGGGGGCAGGGGGCAGGGGGCAGGGAGTGGTTGGAGATTCCTCACTCGCGATAGCGAGTGAGGAATGACGGCGCTAAGGTCTTCCATTTGGCAAGCGCCTACTACCGCCGCCCCTGCCACTGCTACTGTTTCTGCACTTTTGTCTGAGCCCGCGCGTCATTCCGACTTTCCTAT
>JGI24695J34938_10002764_pt1 | contig 12891 bp, 6 predicted proteins | sample TergutCo191P3_FD_34938 | JGI IMG/M metagenome (IMG submission 34938) | reverse complement strand
GAAGATGAGGTTAGAATCGTTGAAAGTTTGGATATTATGCGGAATGAGAAGCGCGGTTCGTTATGTATTATGACGGTTCGCGGCAGCCGTGAAGAAGTAATGGCGGTTTTTGCGACGGTCAGTACGGTATTTTTCGAAGCGATTCCCTTATCGCTTGAAGAGATATTTATTAGTGAAACGGAGGTAGTCGGTTATGATATCAAAAAACTCATTCTGGGTTGATATCCGTGAAAATAATAAGCGCCGGACGTGGGTCTGGGTGGTGTCATGGGTTTTCTTTCTGCTTTATTACATAATCGGCTTAACTTTGATTATTAACAGCCAAAAAAATTACTATGCGGCGTTTGACCGCCAAAAAGAGAAATTAGTGGAAGCGGTTGCGGAATTTTTGGGCGCTCCGTATTTTCTTATTTTCGGGGCGGTGATTTTTTCCGTTTTCAGCGTTATTCAGGGCTTTGGTTATTTGTACAAAAAGCGTCAACTGGATTTTTACCATTCTTTGCCTGTAAAAAAAAGCCGCCGCTTTTTCGTTATTTGGCTTAACGGGATATTGATATATGTAATTCCGAGCATCGTGAGTTTATGCATAGGGATAACAATCGCGGCAATTCAGGGATATATGACTTTTAATACATTATTGGGAATCGGTTTAATGTATTTATTAGCGGTCGCGGTATATATATCAATTTATCATCTGAATATGGTCGCGCTAATGTTGACAGGGCATATTGTGATTTCATTTTTAGGGATGATTATTTTGCATTCATATGAAGTGATTATAAAGCAATTACAATATATCTATATGCAACAATTTTTTCAAAAATTTGTCGCCGAGAGTATCAGCGAGACGATATTTACGGCACCGTTTTATTGGCTAATAGCATTTTTTGACATAGGGGATAGTTCATTCTTTATATGGACGTTGCCGATTATTTTCGTTCAGGCAGGCGTTTATTTCGCAATAGCTTATTTCATCTATTGTAAACGCCCTGCGGAAGCTTGCGGGAGGGCGCTGGCATTTAAGGGAACACAGCCATTCGTAAAAATTGCGATAGCGTTACCGATGGCTTTGTATATCGCGATGCTTTTTTGGGAAATCACAAGCTATGGTTCCGGCAGTAACGGGAATCTCGCATTGGTAATGGTGGGACTGACTATTGCGACGGTGATAACCTGTTGTGTATTTGAAGTGATTTATGAGTTTGATATTAAAGCCGTTTTGAAGAAAAAACGCCATATTTTAATCAGCGGTATTATAGCCGCGATGATTTTCATGATATTCCGCTTTGATATGACCGGTTACGATAATTATGTACCGAAGCAGAATAGTATCTCAAGTTATGCCCTTATTTTGGATAGTTATTATTTTGGTTATTACCAGAAAGCCGGGATTAATGTCCGTAAAAATCAGTATATCACGGATAAAATGTTTGCCACAGATACGGAGAATATCCATACCTTAGCGATGATACAGCCTGATGAACAAACATGGATGCGGGCGGAAGTTTTGTATCGCCTAAAAAGCGGAAGAACAGTGAGAAGAAAAATTTGGCTTGATTTTGATAATCCGCAAACAATACCTGTTCTTGACCGCATCACCGCAACCGATGATTTTAAAAAGGCGAATTATATGGTAATGGCGGATTATTTTGATGATTTGTGGTTTCGTGATATCGAAGGGCTAAAGCGGGAAATCACCTATAATTTTGGAATTTATACATATCAGATAAGCGCGGGTGATTTAAACCGCATCATTACTGCTTATCGGCAGGATATGCAGTCAATTAATTATTCGCGGATGAGGAACTCGCTTAGTTATGGGCAGATACGGCTTTATTGGGAAAGAATATATCCTGATGAATATTATGACCAAATGCATATGTATTATCCGCGAAGTTTTTCATTTGAAATTATGGAAGATAACATAAGGACGCGCGCCGTGCTTTCCGAACTTGGTTTTAGTGAAAAACCTTTAAACGCTTCGGATGTTAAATATATCAGTGTATTTCGTGCAGGTGGTATGATTGATTATTATGAAGCAGATGAGATAGAGGCAATTGTTGCGAGTATTTGGCTGCCGCCTAATACCTATAATCATTTCGAACACTTGCTTGATACCAATTATACTGTTTATTTGAATTTGGAAGAAGAAATTACTTTTAACAGAAACAATCCAAAGGGCAGTTGGCAATTTTTAGCGGGAAAGACACCTGAATTTATACAATCATATTTATTTTCGTCATTCCGAGCTGAAGGCGAAGAATCTCAGTTACGCTAATAATGAACATGAGATTCTTTAGGAGGACATGACATAATGCTGAAAGTGGTTTTTAAATCATGCGTAAAATTGACATTATCTTAAATTATTACATCTCTTTCGGAAATATGAAGGTCAAAGTCATTGATCTCGTTTTTTGTATCTGCGTATTAATCATTTCACTAAATGCCAGAATAGCTTTGTTTCCGCGTATTTCAGGTGATTATATCGGTTTTCTGTTACCTTGGATGGATTCGATTAAAGAACTTAAAGGGCTTGCTTCGCTCGGGCATGAAATTTCGAATTATTCATCCGCTTATATGATTATTATGAGTTTTTTATCATATTTAAGGGTTGACCCGCTTTATTCACTTAAGGCGGTTTCGGTTTTCTTTGATTATGTGGCGGCTTTCGCGGTATTTGCCTTGATTTTCGTCCTGACACATAATTCACGCAGGGCAATTATCGGCATGAGTGCGCTTTTGATGATACCGACAGGTATTCTTAACAGTGCTTATTGGGCGCAGTGTGATATGATTTATGTATCCTTTATTCTATTGGGCTTATGTTATTATTTTAATGGTAATGCGAAGCAGGCGGTATGGCTGACCGCGATTGCCCTTGCCTTTAAATTACAGGCTCTTTTTATATTGCCATTTTATGTTATTATGTGGATTAAACCTTATGTCGGGAAGAATGGCATAAGGTGTGAAGTAAACCCGCTTTATTTTCTGGCGTTACCGATTCCCTACCTTGCTTTTACGCTTCCCGGGATTATTTTGGGGCGGGGGATAATAAGTTCAATCGGAGTTTATATGAATCAGGCGGATACATATCCGTGGTTAACGCTCAATTATCCGAATATTTATGCTTTTTTTAACCAAACGTATTTAGTTGAACCGCAGATTTCTGAACTTGCTAAAAGCGGGGTATGGATGACGATGCTGACTTTGGGGGTGTTGGCTTACTTCCTTTATGTCAAGGATGTGCGGATGAATGCCAATATGACCGTTACCACCGCTTTATTTAGCGTTCTGATCGTCCTTTACGGTTTACCGCATATGCATGAGCGGTATGGATTATTAATTGATGTGCTGGCAATTATTTATGCGATTTTACGCCCTTCACGTCTGCCTGTGGCGATTGGGCTGATTACCGGTTCGCTGATGTCTTATATGCTGTTTTTATTCGGCAGGGAAGGTTTGCCGCCGTTTTACCATGCGATTTTCCAATTGATCTTAATTATATTCGTCGGAATGGATCTTTATAAACAATCCAAAGGCGTTAAAAGAAGAATCCGTCTCAGTACTATAGTACCAGAATCCACTCATTCAACCAACGAAGACTGAATTGGTAATCGCGGTCAGAGGGGATTCCCGAAATAACGGGATAAAAAACGAAGAAAACGATTACGGCAAAAACTAAGTAGCAATAAGCAACTTTTTTGCCCCATGGCTGATATTTGGCGAGCATATTGAGAACATAGCCGATCATCAGGATGAGGAAAAGTGAAGCAGGAAAATAATGATATATAAAGGTGATTCTGCTGATTAAACCCCAAGGTAAGTATTGTGCCAAATAAGCGGCGACTAAGAACCCCGCGCGCAAGTCTTCTTTTAGCAAAAAGCGGTATATGCAGAATAAAAGACAAGGGATTCCGAACCACCAAATCGCCGGGTTGCCCATACAGTTTACGGAACTCATTAAGTTATCCCTAACGGGGTCGGTTGCGTATAAAAGCGGCATATGGAGCGTTGGCCAATCGAAGAAGGGGGTGCTGTAATAATGCGAAGCCTCTAACTCAGAATGGTATGAGAACATATGGACGGTGTTTTCAATGATAGTTTTAAACAAGCCGCCCCCCGGATTACCCGGAACGAAATGGCGGTATGAGACGATATATATAAGTAGCGGGATAAATCCGAAAAAAGCGGTGCAGAAGAAGAAAAGCTTCGAAAATTTCGTGGGGGGATGATTGATCATATACCATAAGAAAATTAGGCCAAGTCCTGCTCCCGCATAGATGGCGGTCCATTTCGTCGCGATACCAAGCCCCATCGTAATTCCGCATAAACCTAACAGGACGCGTGAATGGGACGCCGTGATGCTTATCGGTTTGCGGTTGGGAATCGTAAGCGTCAGCATATGACGGTATCCGTGATTGTTCGTCTGAACGAAGCGGAGCATCAAATAATACATTAATAAAATGAAGAAAGCCGCGAAAATATCAATCGTTGCAATTCTTGACAGCGCAAAATGCATACAATCGGCGGCGATCAGAATCGTTACCGAAGTCGCGGCAAAGGTATTTTTGAATAAAGCGATGCCGAAAAGATAAAAAAGCGGTACCATCAGGATTCCGAAGACCGCCGAAGCGAAGCGCCAGCCGAACGGGTTCATGCCAAAGAGGCGGACGCCATAGGATATAAGGGTTTTCCCCAGCGGCGGGTGCGTTGTTTCATATGTCTTTAACCCATGTATGTATTCATAGGCTGACCGCCCGTGATATATTTCATCAAACATCGTCCCACCCCAATAGGTTGCGGAATATAGGGGGGAGAATATCTCTTGTTCATCGAATAATTCAGGATAATCGGAGGCGTTATACGGTATTATGACAGAGCCGTCTTCGGCGACGGCGACTATTTCATTAATAATCGTTTCACCTTTCATTGCGACTAAGCCCAGATATCTAAGTTCATAGGGAACATTAATCCGATTCCACGAAAAAACCGCAGAAGCATAAACTTCACCATCCAGAAGTTCCCACTTGTCCTTGTCAAGATCGAATAATGAAATCGAAAAAGTACGGTTATCAAGCGGGCCTAAGAAGATGTAAAGATGACTTAACGAAACAGGGACACCGAAATCTAAGACGATATCGCTGTTTTCGGCGGTCGCTGTATAAGCGGTTATCGGTGCATTAAAACTGCCAATTCGGTAAAATACCAAGAAAGCGAAAATAAGCGTTATAACCCCTGCTATGTACCAATCTTTTTTACTCATAACGTCATTTTATAATGAAACATTGAATTTTAGCAAGTGTTTTTCGTCTTGCGTTATTTTGATAGTTAAGATATAATGACGTTAGTCATTATATCGGCGCGGCTTTAGTGCGCATCCCCCGGAGGGCGTGATTTGCGTAGCAAATCATGATATAATGAGGTAGTCTCAATTACCATTACTTTTAGGGTGTGTCGAATGGTTACGTAAATATTTAAGTTTTCGGAGAATTTTATTTGGAAAATAAGTTAAGAATTACCTTATTTGCGCTGGTTATTATTTTTATTTTATCAATGATACCGATTTCAGCCAGAGCGGATGATTCGGATTTACCCGTCATTAAAGTGGCTATGAGCGACGATCAATCGATTTCGATGCATCGTCTTTTATATCATGCGCTAAAAAGTTCAGGTTATCAGATGAATGCTCAGATATCGGGGATGCGAACAGCCATTGCGGACGTCAATTATGGCGATGCGGTGATTTTGGCGACGCAAACAGCGGGATGGGATGAACTTTATCCTAATTTGGTAATGGTTCCCGTGGTGATTGACCATGTTGAATATAATGTTTATACCCTAAGTGATAATGAAGCGGAGTTTGCCGACTGGATTGACTTAGCAGGGTTACGCTTGGGCTATCGTTGGCAAAATCAATATGTCGCTAATAATATATATAAAGCGGAAGCGGGTTTATTAGTTACTGTAAATGAGATAAGTGAACTATGGGAATTGTTGCTGAATGGCGAAGTTGACACGGTTGTTCTTCCGCGAATGGCGCATTATAACCACCGCTTACCGAAAGGGATTAAGAAGTCGGGGGCAATAGAACGACAGGCCGTTTATTCTTATGTAAATAAGAGTCATGAATTTCTGGTTCCCGTTTTGGAAAAAGCTTATCAGGAAATGTTAGAGGAAGGGTTCTTTCTAACGAACACGACCAATGAAGCACTGCCAAAAGAGCAACCGCTGGTTTTACATATTAATTCATATAATACGCAGAGCGAATATGAACGCGCACAGATGATCGCAATTCGCGAAAGGCTTGAGCATGATTTTGATTTAGAATATTACAGCTTAAATTTAAATGCCAATGAATCACATAGCCAAGTTCGATATAATTCTTTGATCGCCGATATGATCAGGTCTGAATTTGTTATCCGAAATATTGATCTGGTCGTGGTATCAGGGAACGTTGCGCTTGATTTTGCGCTTAATTATTATAATTTATTGTTTCACAATCTGCCTATTCTTTATTATGGTGCATACATCACTGATGAAGCGATGTTTTATGGGTTTGAAGATTATTTTACAGGTGTAACGGCATCATTGTCATTATCAGAGACGATAGCGGAAATGCTGGAATTATATCCTGATACGAAACAGGTATATGTTTTAAATGATGATTTAACCATTAGCAATGAAGTGTTCAAAGAAAATTTCGCCATAATTTCTGACCAATTAGAGAATCCTCCCGATTTTATCCTGAGTGAAGAAAAAGAGTTTTCATTAATTTTAGATGATATCCGCAGTTTCGGAAGCGAAACGCTGGTTTTAATCGGAAATTATATTTCTGATAGCAGCGGAAAATTTTTACTGGAAAAAGATTTGCAAGGGGCGGTTACGCAAGCATCTGTGAACCCGGTTTTTTGCTTGAATTCGGCTTATATCGGATATGGCGTCTTAGGCGGGAAGCTGACAGGCACCGAGGAGCAAAATATCTTAGTGGCAAATATCGCAAAAGGATTATTAAACGGGGTATCACCGGCGGAATTACCGCTTGTTTCTGACACGGAGTATCTTAACCGATGGAAATATGATGATCAAGTTGTTAAGGAATTTAAGTTAAATCCCAAATCACTGACAGGTGATCACATCTTCATAAATAGGAATCTCCCGATTTGGGAATCCAATCCGCGTGAATTTTATTTAATGCTGACGATTGCGGTGTTATTGCTGATTCTGCTGATTGGAATTATTATTTTCTTAAAGATGATGGCAAAAAAACAGACGGAGACATATACTCAATTATTAATTGACGCAACCCCGATGGCTTGTACGTTATGGAATGAAGAATTTGAGATTATTACAATTAATCAGGAAACCCTGAAATTGTTTGAAGCACCGGGAAGAAGTGAATTGATGAAGGATTTCTCCAAATTATCCCCCGTTTTACAGCCCGGCGGTGAAGATAGCGGAGTCACAGGTATCGCAAGTTTACAAAAAGCGATGCGCGAAGGCTATCTGCGTACCGAATGGATACATCAGACATTTAATGGTGAACCGCTGCCTTGTGAAGTTACGCTTATTCGGGTAAGCAATGGCAGTGAGCGCTTTATTGCAGGATTCAGCCGCGATTTGCGGGATGAAAGGCGAAATATCAGCAAGATTAAAACGGCTCATGCGACATTAGAGAAGCTGATGCAATCAATGGATACGATGATTATTATTACGGAGATTGAATCAGATATTATTATGTTTATCAATGATAGCTTTATGAAAGAATTTAATGTTACAGAGAGCATTATTGGTCATAAGTGCTGGAAACATCTGGTTTTGAATGCCGAAAACCGTTGTGCTTTTTGTCCGAAAAATGAAGGGACGATTGATTTGAGCAGATCGATTTCCTGGGAATTTCATAACCCGATAACGAACCATCATTATAAGATAAACAGCCGTTATATAGATTGGATTGATGGCAGAAGAGTTTTTATCGAGCAATTTATTGATATTACAGAAATAAAAGAATCAATTATTCAGCTTCGCGAAGCACAGGAAGCCGCCGAGTCCGCCAATAAAATTAAATCAACCTTCCTGGCTAATATGAGTCATGAAATAAGAACCCCGATGAATAGTATCGTCGGATTTTCGGAGCTTGCGCAACATCAAAATAATCCGCCTAAGACACAGGAATACTTGATGAGTATTTCGGAAAACGCGGCATGGCTTTTGAAAATCATTAATGATATTTTGGATATTTCAAAAATCGAAGCAGGTAAAATGGTGCTTGAGCAAATTCCCTTTGATCTTCATGATATCCTTGCTGGTTGCCAGTCGTCAATCAAGCAAAAAATCGAAGAAAAGGGGATTACTTTATATTGTTATGCCGAACCGTCAATTTCCCAAAAACTACTTGGCGACCCCGTTAAACTGCGTCAAATAATTTTAAATTTACTTACGAATGCGATTAAATTCACCAATAGCGGGACGGTTAAGTTATCAGCCTCGGTTTTAAGTAATGACGGTGAAAAAATAACGGTATTATTTGAAGTCAAAGACAGCGGCATCGGCATGGATGCAGAGCAAATCAAGCGGATATTTGACCCATTTGTGCAAGCAGACGACAGTGTTACGCGGAAATTCGGCGGAACGGGCTTAGGTTTAGCCATTACTAAGAATATTGTTGAGATGATGGGCGGAACGCTTTATGTTGACAGTACTGCCGGTGTAGGGTCGAAATTCAGTTTTGCGATAGCTTTTGAATTGATTGATGTAGATAATCTATCAGTTCTTGATATTTCAATCGATAACATTGAGGAACCGCATTTCGAGGGCGAAGTACTCATATGTGAAGATAACTACTTTAATCAGCAAGTAATTTGTGATCATCTCGCCAGAGTAGGCCTTAAAACCGTGATTGCGGGGAATGGTAAAGAAGCGATTGACATCCTGGAAGCGCGGGTCACAAAAGGAAGGAAGCCTTTTAATTTAATCTTTATGGATATCCATATGCCTGTGATGGATGGGCTTGAAGCCGCATCAAGAATTACGCAAATGCAGATAAAAACGCCGATAGTTGCTACTACAGCGAACATAATGGCGAATGATATCGTCCATTATCGGGAAAACGGTATGTCTTATTGTCTCGGTAAACCGTTTAGGGCGCAGGAGTTATGGAAATGTTTGCTCAAATTTTTGCCTGTAATAAGTTTTTCATCGTCAGACCGCCACAATTATTCGGTTGAAGATGAATTGCTGGCGGAAAAGCTAAAGCGCATATTTGTCAAAAATAACCAAAACTTGTATAATGAAATGATATCCGAACTGGAAGCGGGAAATGTTCGGCTTGCTCATCGGCTTGCTCATACATTAAAGAGTAATGCGGGGCAAATAAAAGAAATGAAACTGATGAAAGCCGCCGCCGCCGCCGAAGCAGTTTTAGCGGAAGAAAGTAATCTTCCGAGTAAGCAAAGAGTTATCTTAAAAACAGAACTGGATGCCGTTTTAAAGAAATTGGAGCCGCTTCTTAATGATAAGGTACAAAGAAGTGAAACAAAAATTACTGACGAAAAAGAAATACGTGAGATTTTTGATAAACTGAAACCGATGCTATCGAAAATGAATACCGAAAGTTTAAACCTTATCGGCGATGTTTCGGCAATTTCGGGAACAGAACAATTGGTTGATTTAATCGAGAATTTTAAATTTAAGCAAGCTCATGATATACTTGACGGAATCATAGAGAGGATGGATGCAATTAAGGTAAATAAAGCGGGAGATTGAGAATGAGGGATGAAATCAAAAAAAGTGTGTTAATAGTTGACGACGAAATGTCGAATTTGGTTGCGTTAACCCAAATACTAAATAAGGAATATACAGTTTATGCCGCTACGGGCGGTTCGGAAGCAATTGAAGCGGCGAAAATTAATCAGCCTGATTTAATCTTACTTGATATTATTATGCCTGAAATGGATGGGTATGAGGTCATTTCGATACTTAAATGTACGGAGGAGACGCGCTCGATTCCCGTTATTTTTGTAACAGGGCTGGGAACAGCGGCGGAAGAAGAAAAAGGTTTGCTTTTGGGTGCTTCCGATTATATATCGAAGCCGTTTAATTCGGCGATAGTGAAGCTGAGAGTGCAGAACCAAATTCAATTGGCGCTCCAGTTTGATTTGATTATGACCCTCAGTTTGACCGATGAGCTAACGGGGTTGTCTAATCGCCGCGGCTTTAATTCACGTTTGAATCTTGAGTTAAATCATGCGAAAAGAGAGCAGATACCGCTTAGCATTATGATGATTGATATTGATAATTTTAAGGATTATAATGATAAATATGGTCACTTGCAAGGTGATAAAGCGTTAAAGACCGTCGGCGGTGTAATCAATGATTCCCTAAAACGCTCGGTTGATTTTTGTGCCCGCTGGGGGGGCGAGGAATTTATCGTTTTATTACAAAACAGCGATTTGAGCGGGGCTTTGAAAATTGCCGAAGTGATTCGCGGCAGTATCAGTGAGACGCAGATTTCTTGTGAAGATGGGAGTTTTACCGGTATTACCGTAAGTATCGGGGTAAATACGGTCATTCCGCGTTATAGCATAACAGTAAATAATGTTGTAGACGGAGCCGACCATGCTCTTTATGCGGCGAAACAGAGCGGGAAAAATAAGGTTTGTGTATATGATGAAAAAGCGCAATAAAAAGTACTTGCTTACCATGTTTTCTTATGTTACAATATGTAATTAGTGTGAAGGATAATTATTAAAGCTTCACGCATTTTATCGGAACAAGGTATTGGAGGCAATATGACAATCATACGAATGATTTTAACAATTTTGTTTATTTTAGTATGTATAGCACTAATAGTGCTGGTATTATTACAAGAGGGAAAAAGCGCAGGCTTAGGTTCAATCAGCGGTGCCGCGGAGACATATTGGGGCAAGAACAAAGGCCGCTCTATGGAAGGAACATTGGTGAAAATCACCAAGTATCTGGCGGCAGGATTCATTTTGCTGACGGTAGTCCTGAACTTGACTTTCATCTAAGAGATATTAACTTAGCGGACGAAAGCACTCTTGTAAGGGTGCTTTTTTGACATATTCGCAGGAAAATAGGCGTGAACGAAGTGCAGAGGATTTACAATATAACATGAAAAGAAACGATTTGGAAGAAAAGAAAAAACTTGTATATAGGGTGATGCGTGAAGGCTCTTATGTTCCGATGAAGGAAAAAGAGTTAATTATTTTATTGCAAGTCAAACCTGAAAAACGCTTAATATTTAAGCAGGTGCTTAATGAACTTTTAGCGGAAGGCAAAATTGAGATATCCAAGCGCGGAAAATATAGTGCCAAGATATTAAGCCGGGGAAAAAGTAAAGAGAGTAAGGTTAGAACGGCTAAGGACGTTGTGCCGAAACCTGTTTCGGCGGAGAAAACTACGGAACGCGTTCCTTTGCAGATTGTCGGAATTTATGAAAAATCGCATAATTTCGGTTTTGTTATCCCCGATATGCGTAAAACATCAGCCGATGTTTTCATCCCCACAGGATTATCATTGGGAGCTTTTGACGGGCATAAAGTAATCGTCGAAATTACGAAACAGGGAAGCGAAAGACGGAATCCTGAAGGTAAAATTATTGAAATTATCGGTCATGTGAATGATCCCGGAACTGATGTTTTGTCGATTGTTAAAGCCTTCGGGCTTCCCTGTGAATTTAATGAAAAGACATTAAATCAAGCCGAGCGTATCGGTCTATACGTGACAGATGCGGATATGGCTGGGCGTAAGGATTTGCGCGGCGTTATGATGGTGACGATTGACGGTGCCGACGCCAAGGATTTGGATGATGCGATTAGTATCCATCGCGAAGGTGAGAATTTCCGTTTAGGCGTCCATATCGCTGATGTAACGAATTATGTTCAGGAAAATTCAGCCCTTGACCGTGAAGCCAAACAAAGGGGGACAAGCGTCTATCTGGCTGATCGGGTCATCCCGATGTTGCCTCATGCGTTGTCAAACGGGATTTGTTCGCTTAATGCGGGAGTTGACCGGCTTTCACTTTCCTGTATGATGCTTGTTTCGCCGAAAGGTGATGTGCTTGAGCATGAGATAGCTGAAACAGTAATAAAAATAGATCGCCGTATGACTTACGAAGCAGTGCGAGAAATTCTTGAAGATAAGAACCCTGTGACGACCGCGGAGCATCATGAGTTTCATGATATGTTTATTATGATGGAAGAACTGGCGGCATGTTTACGTCAGAAAAGGAAGAAACGCGGGTCGATTGATTTTGATTTTCCTGAGAGCAAGATTTTAGTTGACGAAAATGGTGTTCCATACGATGTGAAACCTTATCTTAGCAATACAGCGACGAAGATTATTGAAGAATTTATGTTGCTTGCCAATGAAACCGTCGCGACTCATTTTAATAAGTTGAAATCGCCCTTTGTTTATCGGACTCATGCCGACCCTGAGCCTGATAAAATTGAGCAGTTAAAGATTACGCTTGGCAATTTTGGCTTTAAAACAGGCGGCAGTCTAGCGAAAGACCCGAAAGTAAAGGCGGTCAGAAAAAGTAGTAAAACGAAAGAAAAAAGCAGAGAAAAGCAACGGCTTTCAGCACAAACCATAAAAATTCACCCCCGCGAGATTCAGAAGATATTAAAACAAGCGGCGGGAACCCCCTATGAGGCGACAATCAACCGCCTGGCCCTTCGCAGTATGAAGCGCGCCGAGTATTCGCCTGATGAAACGACGCATTTCGGGTTAGCAAGCCCTTGCTATTGCCATTTTACGTCGCCGATCAGACGATATCCCGATTTACAAATCCATCGGATTATTAAGGAACATCTTAGAGGGCAGTTTACGAAGGCGCGCAGTAATCATTATGACGGACTTTTAGCGGAAACA
>JGI24695J34938_10002763_pt1 | contig 12895 bp, 9 predicted proteins | sample TergutCo191P3_FD_34938 | JGI IMG/M metagenome (IMG submission 34938) | reverse complement strand
AGAAAAGCCAATGACTATAGACGAGAAAAAAGCTCAGGCGATAATTGACTGCCAGAAACGGACAGGAAAAAATCTTCGCGTAACATTCAATTACCGTTACGCGCCGCATAACACAAAAATCCGCGAAGTTTTAATGGACGGGCTTGCAGGCGATATTTTTTCGGTTCATTTTGAGTGGCTTTTGGACACGCATCACGGCGCCGATTATTACAGGAGATGGCACAGGAATAAATTAAACTCAGGCGGGCTTTTGGTTCACAAGTCCACACATCATTTTGATCTTGTAAATTTCTGGCTCGGCACAATCCCTGAAACCGTTTTCGCGATGGGCGATTTAAATTTCTACGGAATGAAAAACGCCGAAAAAAGAGGAGTGACAAATTTTTATTACCGCTGTCACGGAAGCGAAGCCGCCAAAAACGATCCGTTCGCAATCGATATAGAAAACAATGAGCAGTTAAAATCATTGTATCTTGACGCCGAGGAAGACTCAGGCTATATCCGCGATCGCAGCGTTTTCTCGGAAGATATATCGATAGAAGACACAATGGGGCTTTTAGTCCGGTATAAAAACAACGCGATTTTAACATACTCGCTTAACTCCTATATGCCGTGGGAAGGATACAATGTTGTGTTTAACGGATCGAAAGGCAGGCTCGAAGTAAGCGTCAGGGAGAAAACTTATATTAACGCAGGCGGCGATAAAAGCGAAGAAGGAACGCTTGACAGAAAAAATATTTTCTTTTATCCGATGTTCGGAAAACCCTATGAAATTGAATTCTCCGAAGGAGCAGGCGGACACGGCGGCGGCGACAATGTTATGTTAAACGACATATTCAGCGATCCTGAACCGGACAGATTCAAACGCGCCGCCTCGCATATCGACGGAGTATACTCAATACTTACAGGAGTAGCCGGAAATAAATCCATCGCGTCAGGTGAAGCGGTCAAGGTAAGCGATTTAATTAAATTGTAATTAATTGAGGCTGTTCGAAAACAGAATAAATCATTTTAAACAAACCACCAATACGGTATATACGGAAAGCCCCGGCAGCTAGGATAGCAGGAATTCGTAAAAGTGTTTTTTGACGAGTCCGATGCTCCTGTGCAGGCAGCTAAAATTATTCCAATGTAAAAATTTTATGTGATATCATGATAACATCGGACTTGATGACACTACCAATGCAAAAACTGCTATAGACGCTGCCGAGGCTTCCCGCTTATGCCGTATTGGCAATTTAATTATAAATTATTTGTTAATGTTTTAGAACAGCCTCCGTTAACATTCATTTAATAGTATCCAAATATGGCGGCTGTATACAGCATTGGGAGGCGTCTATGGCTGCATAAAATAAAGTTTTATAGGCAAGTCTGTCCGGCGTTAGGAAGTTATTTAAATAAAATAAATCAATACGCCGGAAAGACTCGTCAGTAAACACATGAAAAAATTCCTGCCATTCTAGCCTCCCAAGGCTATGTACAGACGGCATATTTGGTTTTAATAAATAAAAATTAAACAGGAGTTCTGAAAAAGCCTCAATTAATGCAGCATGATTTGTCCGCCTGTTACAGGGACGGCTTGTCCTGTTTCGTACTCCTGCTCAATAATATAAAGAATCGCGCGAACAAGATCCTTCCCTGTGCAGCCGCGTTTCATCGGCACTTTCGATTCGTAAAAATCTCGTACATCTTTTATGGTTTTAGCGCCTGAAACTTTTCCCTGTTTCAGGTATTGGACAAAAAGTCCTTTGTCGGGGTCTGACCATAAAGGACCGTCTAAAAAATTTCCGGGACACACTGCATTTACTTTTATTCCGTATTCAATTAATTCCATCGCGAAGCTCGCAGTAAGTCCTAATCCTCCGAATTTCCCTCCTGCATACGCTCCGTTTTTATTTGAACCTTCAAGGCCGGATTTTGAATTAACCTGAATAATGTCCGTCAACCATGCGGGAGCTGTAAGGTTCTGCGCGCGCAAAAGCCGCCCGGCGTATTTGCAGATAACAAAAAAACCTGTGTAGTTAATATCCGTGACAAATTTAAAATCGCCAAGCTCCTGTTCAAGCACGCTTCCGGCTTTTAAAACCCCCGCGTTGCTGACACAAAGATCAATGCCTCCCGCGGTAATCGCGGCGTATTCAAACATAGCTTGCACGGATTCTTCGTTTGATACATTCACCTGAAGCGGAGCGGAGGCTGTGCGTTCTTCCTTAAAATTAATTTCTTTGCTGAGTTTCTTTGCGCCTTCGAAATTTAAATCCGCAATAAAAACAAAAGCGCCGCAGGCAGCAAGGCCGCGCACAATTTCCTCGCCTATTCCCTGAGCGCCCCCTGTAACCAATGCTATTTTATTTTTTACTACATCAGCCCGCCTTGCGGGATTAATTGTTTCATAATCAGGCGCGTGATATTCGACTAAATGAGAGCCGTTTTTTTCATTCTGCGTCTTGCGCGCGCTGTCGATGTTTTCGCCGATCCAGTATACGCCGAGGTTTTTTCCGTTAGCTGTCAACGCGGCGCATGAAGGAATCGGAACTTTTTTGTCCTGCTCAGGATTGGTTAAAAGCCAGTTTTTATATGAAGCGCGGATAATGCCTGCGGCTGACTTTTCGTTATCCGAAAGGTTAATTTCAATTTTTAACGCGTTTTTTGGGACGACAACTTCCCAGTCATAAAAAACCACCGCGTGAGGTTTTCCTGTTACATTAATATAAAGCCCTCTTATAAGAGCGCCGATAAATCCGTTAGTCATAAAACACTCCGAAATATTTTATATAATGAGCCTTTTCCAAAACTCGGTTAGTTTCGGAAAAGGCTTTTGAAAAAGCTTCTTAAAAGGCGCTTTTTCATTTAAATCTAAAGTAGCTTTTCCAAAAACTGAAGTTTTGGAAAAGCCTCTAATGTAATGTTAATAATTTCCCTTATCAATTTCAACAGCGGACTTTGCCGCAGATTCATCAGGAAAAAATAAATCGAATTTTTTGCCGATTTTGGCGTAAGAAGACAGCCTTTTTTTTAAATCAAGAGCCGCAAGGGGATTATTCTTTGAAAAAAGCCCGTAACGCATATCAACGCCGCAGAGTTTCTCATGCGCGATTAATGCCCATGTAGTGTCAATTAAATGCCGGAATTCATTTTGCAAAACTTCACGGCAGTTAAAAGACTGCCGCGAGCTGTTTATATCAACTCCTGATATTTCCATAAAATTAAATTGATCGCAAAGACGCTGCACATTTAAAAGCTGCTTCAGCGAATTCCTCGGCGGCATGTATGTTACCGCTTTAAATCCAAGCGCGGAAATATATGCGAACAATTCTTCGATAAAATCATCTTCAAATTTTTCCGCTTTTTTATCGCCTGTTACAGATTCTTCTATATCGCCAAGATACGCGTAAGAAGGAACAGCGCCGATTGACAAAGCGAACTCTGTTACCTTAACCGCTTGTATACATTCATTGTCATCAGGCTGAATAAAAATACGGGGAAGCAGACTTGTTTTTAAAACGCCCAAAAGATCATAAAGATAGTGAGGGTTTTCCTGATCGTTTAAAAGAGAAACGATTTTTGGAGAAGCATTGATTCCCATTTTATTATTAAGACCGTCCAATAAATCATGCCCTTTTCCGTATTTTAAGATAATTTTTTCCGCGGCTGCAGCAAGAAGATGCCTCTCTGTTATCCCGCCTCCATTCGCGAACTGCGAGTTATTGTAAACATCGCGAGTAAAATCAATTTCCTGTAAACCGGCGTCTTTCAGCAAAGCGTTAGCTGAAACTGTCATCGCCTTGGTGCGTTTAAGCCTCTCTTCCCGGATTGGCGCTAGAAATTCCGCAGCCTTTTCTATTGATTGCTTAGGAATTCCCTGAACGGTCATATATGCAAGGCCTTCGGAATCGGGATTATTGATTTTTCTTGATGCAAAGGGCGGCAATTTCCCATCCGCGTCCTTTTTAAAACTTACACGAACTTCAAACCCGGCGCATCCGCCGATTCCTAAAACAGCGCACGCTTCAAGCATTTCCTTCGCCGCTCCGATTGAATCATGATCCACAGAACCTGCCGCTTCAAGTCCCGCTTCATGCGCTTTTAAAGCGGCCATCGCCGGAGTGTACGGACTAAAGCTATAAATTGTGTGAATATGATTGTTAATTTCGCCGTTCCCTGTTTTTTTCTGAAATGATCTGTTTTGAAATGTCCTTAGGGAAGAAATGCGATCTTCGCTTGTAAGGCGCGGATCGTTTATTTTGTTTAAGCAGTTTTGCATGATAATATTATAATGATTATACGGAGAAAAAAAAGGGGGAATTGATTTTCTTTATTATTGCTTGAATTTTGGGACGCAGCTTTTTATCAAATATTTTTTCATAATGTTATAAAAGTCTTAACCGGCAAATTTTCCGTCTGTCCAATTACCTTCTTCGATTCTGCCGTCCGCATAGATCATTTTACCATTCCCGTTCATTTCACCTTCAAAAAAATCGCCTTCGTAAATATCGCCGTTATTCCATGTAAATTTTCCTGTACCATGTTTTTTTCCGTTAACCCAATCGCCGTCATAAACATTGCCGTGCGCCCATGAATATTTTCCTTTACCATGCGGTTTCCCGTTGCATACATCGCCTTCATATATATCGCCGTTTCCAAAAATAAATTTTTCTATAGCCATAAAATTCTCCTTATTTTTTATGATTTCAACTAACTCCTGATTATATATTTTTTAATTAATTTTGTTATCGTATGTTCATTTATACAATTTAAAACCGCTTCTCTACCGTCTGTAAATTCCGCAAGAACATCCGCGTCCGCATCTTCTCCAATACGAATTCCGAATTTCGCCGCTTCATTAAATTTTTCATTTTTCTTTAATTTATTTAATTCAACGTTCCAGTCATCTGTAGGCTCTCCGTCAGTAAATAAAAAGATGATACGTTCAATATCGGAAGAAGCTGTATTTTTGGAAAATAAATCATTTAGAATCTTAAAAGCCGCTCCCATGTCGGTTACGCCCAAGGCGGATAAATATTCCCATGAAAATTCTTCTATCGGAACAGGACCGGATTTTGTAACAAGGCGCGCGCCGCTGGAATAATCGATAACGGCAAATTTAATCTTCGCTTCATGCTCATTCTCGCTTGATTTCGCAAGATCATTTATTTCAGGGACGAGTTCTCTAAAAAGTTGATTCAAAGCGCCATTTTTAGCTCCTTCCATGCTGCCGGAAGTATCAATTAAAAAATACACGATTACTGTCTTAGCCATAAAAATCTCCTTTTGTCTTTTCTCAATAAAAATATTATCCATTTTCCTGTAATATTTCTATAATCAATTGAGGTAATTAGACCTCTTATTTAATGATTTTATTATTTTTTAAGTCTGATAACATAGGTAAATGTCGCCAAAACATGGATTATTGTTGCGTTTTTTAAATGAAAAATGAGGAAGGAAAATTGAGCCTGTTCCAAAACTCCGATTAAATTACTTTTCATAGTAAGCAAATATGGCAACTGTACACAGCCTTGGAAGGCTAGAATGGCAGGAATCTTTACACTTGTTTTTTGACGAGTTTGTCCAGCGTTTCAAATTTCTTTTATTAAAATAATATCCTAGCGCCGGACAAACCCACTTACAAAACTTTATTTGATGCAGCCATAGACGCCTCCCAATGCTGAATATAGCCGCCATATTTGAATATATTAAAATAAATCTTAACAGAAGCTGTTCTAAAACATTAACAAATAATTTATAATTAAATTGCCAATACGGCATAAACGGGAAGCCTCGGCAGCGTCTATAGCAGTTTTTGCATTGGTTATATCATCAAGTCCGATGTTATTAAAGCATCATAAAAATCTTTAAAATTGGAATGATTTTAGCTGCCTGCACGTGAGCATCGGACTCGTCAAAAAACACTTTTACAGATTCCTGCTATTCTAGCTGTCGGGGCTTTCCGTATATGCTGTATTTGCAGTTTGAAAGAAATTGTTTTATTACAGTTTTGGAACAACCTCAATCAACATAAAATTACGCTTTGACATTAATTAAGAAATCAAAAAAAGCCTTGACAGTTCATCTACACTATTGTATAGTAATAATTTATGGGAGCAAGCGAGCTTCGCGATAAAATTTCTACACTCTCAGGCGCGGCAAAGTATGACGCCTCCTGCGCGACATCCGGCTCAAGCGGGTTTCAGGGAGCAGGAAAAAAACTCGGCGTTTCTCTGCCTGCGGGAGTCTGCCATAGCTGGACACAGGACGGAAGATGCGTAAGCCTATTAAAGGTGCTCTATTCAAATGTGTGCAAATATGACTGCGCATATTGCGTGAACCGCGCTTCCGCCGATGTTAAAAGATCGAGTTTTACAGTGCAGGAGCTTGCCGAGTTAACCTGCGAGTTTTACAAGCGCAATTACATCGAAGGGCTTTTCCTGTCCTCAGGAATTTTCGCAGACCCTGATATCGTTATGGAAAAATTAACGGAAACCGCAAAAACGCTGCGCACAGAAATGGGTTTCGGCGGATATATCCATTTAAAATTAATCCCCGGCACGGGTGAAAAAATGATCCGCGAAGCAGGAAAATGGGCGGACAGGCTCAGCGTAAATATCGAGCTTCCAACAGAAAAAAGCCTTAAGTGCCTCGCTCCGGAAAAATCAAAAGAAGACATTATCGGCGCAATGAATGATTTTTCAAATGTCAGAATCGAAGCGCAAGATTCGCGCCGTCAAATTAAATTTCTTCCGCAGGGAAAAACCTCCTCCCCCTGGTTTGCGCCTGCGGGACAAAGTACTCAGCTTATTGTGGGGGCGACTGGCGAGGACGACAAACAGATCATAAATTTGACCAGTTCGCTCTACAATAAGTTTTCTCTAAAGCGCGTTTATTACTCGGCTTTTATTCATCCGGGAAGTCTTGCGTACAGGGAAAAGCGCTATGATCCGCGTCTGCCTGAAACCGCAGGACCTCCTTTAGTGCGCGAGCACCGCCTGTATCAGGCAGACTGGCTTTTGCGTTTTTACCATTTTAAAGCGAACGAGATTTTATCTGATGAACAGCCGTTCCTTGACGCGCATTTAGATCCTAAGACCGTTTGGGCGCTTAACAATCTTGATTTTTTTCCTATCGAGATAAACCGCGCGGACTACGAGACTCTTCTTCGGATTCCGGGCATCGGCGCGAAAACAGCGCGGCGCATTATCGAGTCGCGAAGGTCGCGAAGCCTTTCTATGGAAAATCTTTACAGGATAGGAGCCTCTTTTAAGCGCGCCAAATATTTTTTAACCGCGGGAGGCAAATACATTGAGCGCCCCGATGATCCATCGCGCATCAGAAGGCTGTTAGCTGACACAGACGGAGCCGGGCTTCAGCTTCCGCTTTTTGAATTTTAATAATAAGGGAAAAATGAATTTTAACCTTAATGAGCTGTTTATATTAATCAGCAGTAATAGCAATGAATTTTTTAAAGAAGATCAATTTAATTTTACCGATAATGAAACACCGCGCGTTAGCATAAAATACGAACAGAAAGACATAGATTTTGTAAACGCTTATTTTTCGCATGGATTTAATAAAAATATGCTTAACGAGTATGATGAATGCGCAAAAGATATTTTTGATTTATCGTTTAACGTATTTGATACGCTGCTGCACGCATGGCTAAGCGAACTTCCGGTATATAATGAAATGATCGCCTATGGGAAAATTTTTTACGCGATAGCAAAAATGAACTGCAATATAGAAGAAAAACGCCGCAGAGCGGAAACAGAAGAAAATAACCGTGTTAATTCGGATATAAAAACAATGTTGAATGTCAATTACAAGGTTTTTCGGGAACTTGAAAGACTTATGGGGCTTTTGCGTTTTAATCCAAACAGTGATGGCGAATTTATCGCAAAATGTTCCCCCGATCATTTTATCCTTCCCGCTCTCGGAGAATATTTAACTTCCCGGTTCGGTGAAACCGCGTGGACTGTAATAGATGAAAAACGAAACCTTTATCTCAGCCGCAAACCCAAAGGAAAATTTAAAACATGTTTATTAGATAATGAATCTGCAACCGTAAAATTAGATTCCGGTAAAGACGAATGGGAAGAATTATGGAAACATTATCACAAGACAATTAATAACGAAGATCGAAATAATCCAGATTTACAGCGTCAGTTCATGCCAAAACGTTACTGGCAATACCTTCCGGAACTTGATCAATAAAACAAGCTTTAAAATTTATGGGCTTACTACATATTAGTACCGCTTCTTGACGTTCTATGCTAAAAAAGGTAACATAAATAAAAACACGGGCATTAGCGCAGTTGGTAGCGCGCTTGGTTTGGGACCAAGATGTCGCCTGTTCGAGTCAGGCATGCCCGAAAAACCAACATCAAACCTAAGTATCGCTTCTTTAATGTAGTACTATCAAACCTTGCAGCCTTCAAGAGAGCGGAGCCTTTTATCATCAAGTTTGACATGCAGATTTTTCTCCTGTGTGGGAATAACTAATCCTTTGGGACCGTCTTTTGCTCTGCGTAAATATTTTACCTGCGTGTAAAAAAGATCGCCTTCGCCGTTGTTGCGCCCTTTTGAATAAAATACCGCGAGATTTCCCGCGTCAAGCAGAATGTCAAGAGGAATTGATTTTCCCGCTCTTTGTTTAACAAAAACATAAGAGCCGTGATAATCACGCGCATGAAGCCATGTGTCGTTTCCCTTTACATGGCGGCGTAAAAGTTCGTCATTTTCACGGGCATCCCTGCCTACAAGGATCAGCCAGTCGCCTTTTTTAAAAGAAAGACCCGGGCGCGATTTATCCCTCTTGGAAAGCTTTGCGCTTGTTATAGTGCCGCCTTGTTTCAAAAGTTTCGCAAGAATCAAAGGATTTGTTTCACTTAACAGCTTGTCAAGCTTTTCGGATACTTCTTTTAGCTCCTGCTCGCCCTGCTCAATCTCTCTTTGGATTTCTCCAAGGCCGTTTTTGGCTTTCCTGTATTGTTCGTAGTATTTGCCTGCCATTGCGGCAGGAGTTACGCGCTCAAAAGAACGGGAGCCTTCGCTTCGATCGCCCGGCTGAGGGTTAAGTTCAATTCTGATTGTTTCATTGCCATCATTAATCTCGAACCATTTATCTCCTGGTTTAATTGCCGCAAGATTCGATAAAATTAAGTCGCCGTAATTTTTAAATCTTTCAGCGTCAGCAAAAGACGCTTCTTTTTCTTTTAGTCTTGCAAGAGCCGCATTAATACGCCCAAGACTTCCCTCGTAATTACGCCTTAGCTGTTCTCTTAAATTTTCAAGCGAAAGAGCGCCGCCCTGCGACGCGTAAAAATCGTCAATCTTTTTATTAAAAGATTCATCACCCTGTAGATCGCGCACAGTATAGGTTTTGATTTTTTTAATGTTCTGAGGCGGATCGCCGGCAGGAATATCAGTCAGATTATCATCTTTTTGATTAAGAGATTTATTTTTAGAATGATCATTATTTAAAACAGAATCCGCGGAAAAAATTTTCCCCGTTACCTCTCCCTTTTTCGGAAGACGCCGCATTGCGTCTAACACAACATTTTCTTCATCTGTTACAATAAAATTCGCGGCGTTTGACCACAATCTTATATACATATTAAAAACAGTATCATGGCGTTTAACCTTTAAAAAAATAATCCGGTTATCGCCAAGCTGATGCGCTTCAATAATCCAGCCGTTAACAATTTTTGAAGAAAGAAACTGCGCAAAACGCAGGGGTTTATCGCTTTTAGGAACAGCGCGGAATGTTTCATGTATCCTGCACGCGCCTGAGCTTAGTGATATTAACACCTGTCTTGTTTTACCGGTTTTATGAAGACGTAAAACAATTACATCGTAAGCGCTCTGTACGGCGCTTTGGATCTGAGCTCCCTCAAGTTCGAGTTCTTCAAGAATTAAATTAATTTCTTTCCAGTTTAAAGACATTAAAGTATTTTAAATCTAAAATAAAAATTAAAAAACCCCGCAGAGCCGCGGGGTATGTAATAAAACGCTTGTTAAAAACGGCGGGAATGAAGGGGGTTATTGGAGAATCCCCGCCATTTTAATCAATTATCTGCCGCCGAAAAGGCCACCGAATAAGCCGCCGCCTGAGGAGCCGGAGGAGCTGGAATCACCGGTACCGGCGGTTGGAGCTGCTGACCTTGAGCTGCTACCGGAACCCGGAGATGTTCCTTCATTTAAGATATAATCACTGGATGTTGTAACTGTAGTGATAACACCATCAACTATGCTGCGGCTGACATTACTGTCATTTTTGAGCGCGTTTGTATATTTAATAGCAAGCGCTGATCCGTACCATGTTTCGGTTCTTACAAAAGAGCCTGAACTTGATGACGATGATGAAAACAGATTTGATGATGTTTCTGTTGAAGTGGAAGTCTCATTAATAATCCTGTAATCGACAACAACATTAATAATCGCGTCCGCTCCGAGTTTCTGCGCTTCTTGCAGTAATTTCTGATATGTATATGTTTCACCGTTAAAAGATTCTTCAGGGTTAAGCTTAAATGACTGCTCTGTAAACACAAGCCCAACACCGTTAAAATCTTTTGCCGGGGTAATGGTATGCAATCCAAACATTTCGCCCTTGGTTCCGTAATCAAGCGTAATTCCCTTGTCTGTTTTTGATGCTGTTGATCCGCATGATGTTGCGACTAACGCAACAACAATAATTGCAATAACCATTACAATCGAAATTTTTTTATTCATTTTTAAACTCCTTAAAAAATAAATTAATTTTTAATTGCTATCACGCAGAATAAACTGCGATTTATTTTAACAGGCTAAATAGCGCCGCCTGTTTTTACCGCGATTAGCCGCAGTAACCCCCAGGATAATATTTCTCAGTATCCCTCCTAAAAATTTTCTCCGTTTTGTTTATGTATAGTTAAAAATTATATAAAGAAAATATTTATTTGTCAATAGTCAGCTTTATTAAAATAAAATCCAAAAATTGTACAACTATATTTCAAAAATGCAGTTAATTTTTATGAAAAAAAATTAAAAGGTATTTCAAAGCAGCAAAAATTGTGTGCGTTTACGCACGTTTTTAAGTTATACGATTGACTAACCGGGAAGATCTTCTTTACTGATACTCAGTTTACCGTCGGCTTTTCGCGTCGCGATTTTATTGAAATAATCAAAGTATTTTTTATCAATCAGCGCGACATGCGATAAAATCCAGTCTTTTAAAAAACGCGTAAAAGAAGAAAGCGTATGTCTTTTTCCTGATTCATAATCTTTAATATTTTCGACAACGGCAATAATAAAACTTTCATGTTCTTTTTTATGTTCCTGATATTCAGGGAACTTTGTCGCTATCATCATTTTTTCTTCTGTTGCAAAATGAACCTTTACATAATTTACAGCTTCCTGAATTACAATATTAAAATAATTGCGCTCCTGAACCGCGTTACCTGTTACGTGTTTAAACATTTCATTAACAAGATCGACAAGCCCTTTATGCTGATCATCGATCAGCTTTATTCCGCTTGCGAATTTATTACTCCATGATACAAAATCTTCACTGTCTACCGGCATTATAATCCTCCGTTATATCCTGTAAATTTTTCAATTAAAATCTATTAAAATACAGATATTAATTCTATAAAAATGACATTATAATGTCAAAGGAGTTATTCTATGGTTTATAAAAATCCAATAATTAAAGGGTATTACCCCGATCCGAGTATATGTAAAGCAAACGGAAAATATTATCTTGTTGCAAGTTCTTTCCAATATTTTCCCGGTGTTCCGCTTTTTGAAAGCGGCGACCTTATAAACTGGCGGCAAATCGGTTTTTGCCTTACGCGTGAATCTCAGATTCCTCTTGATAATACAGGAAGCTCGGGAGGCATATATGCCGCGACAATCCGTTACAATGAAGGCCGTTTTTATATGGTAACGACAAACGTTGGCCACAAGAGAGGCGGGAATTTTTATGTATGGACGGATGATATTTACAACCGGTGGTCAGAACCTGTTTTTGTAGATCAGGGCGGCATCGATCCTTCGCTTTATTTTGAAAACGGTAAAACATATTTTACAAGTAACGGTACAGACGAAAACGGCGTCAACGCGATTTTGCAATGCGAAATTGATATTTCTAACGGAAAGAAATTGACAGAAAGTAAAGTAATCTGGCACGGAACCGGAGGCAGATATCTTGAAGCTCCGCATTTATATAAAATCGGAAATTATTATTATCTTATGGCGGCGGAAGGCGGCACTGAATACGGCCACATGGTCACTTACTCAAGAGGCGATAATCCCTGCGGGCCGTTTGAAAATTACGCGCATAACCCGGTATTAACAAACCGCAATCTTGGCGGTTATCAATTGCAGGGAACCGGACACGGCGATTTAATTGATGACTACAACGGCAACTGGTGGATTACCGCTCTCGCCTTTCGCCAGATTGATCAAGGGATGACTTATCACCATTTAGGAAGAGAAACCTGCCTTATTCCCGTAACATTTAACGATAAACACTGGTTTACAGCTTCTGACGGAACCGCGAAACTCGAAATTGAAACCGATCGAATTCCGCAGAATGTAAAACAGGAATTTAAAAATGTTTACACATTCGCAAATACGAATTGGAATAAAAACTGGCAGTTTTTAAGAACATATAAAAAAGATTATTACTTTTTAGAAAAGGAAATTTTAAAAATAAAAAGTTCAGGCGATACTTTGGATACCCAAGGCGGAGGTACGCCTTCTTTTGTCTGCCTTCATCAGATGGATTTTGATATGGAACTTTCATTAAAAGTAAAAACCATTGAAGGGGAAGCAGGTATATCTCTTTACATGGACGAGAATCATCATTACGATCTTGCGTTAAAAAAAGATAATGACACATATAGAATAATGCTTAAACTAA
>JGI24695J34938_10002759_pt1 | contig 12902 bp, 9 predicted proteins | sample TergutCo191P3_FD_34938 | JGI IMG/M metagenome (IMG submission 34938) | reverse complement strand
TGATGTTCGGCGCTGTTATGGCGATTACCCAGGCATTCGGCGTTGCGGATGTTACAGTCGTGCTGGCCGGGTTCCCGAGTACGGATTACGCGGTGCATACTGTCGTGAATCACCTTGTTGATTACGGTTCTGTCCGTTTTGAAATGGGATACGCTTCCGCGATAGCTACAATTCTTTTCTTCACCATGATCATCTGTAACGCTCTTATACAGAGAATGTTGCGCCGGGTAGGAACTTAAGGGGTAAGCATGAAAAATAAAAAATTGAAAAAACTTGTCGGCGGCAGAAGGCTTAACCGTTCTTTCGGAGGAGACGCGTTTATTTTCTCGCTTCTTACCGTATTTGGGGTATTCTTTGCGTTCCCGCTTGTTTTCGCCATTAATCACGCGTTCAAGCCAATGAACGAGCTTTTCCTCTTCCCGCCGAATATTTTTGTGCGTAATCCCACAATAAACAACTTTCAGGATCTGTTCATTATTATGAGCAAATCCTGGGTGACTTTTTCCCGCTATATTTTTAACACAGTGTTTGTTACCGCTGTGGGAACCATAGGTCTGATCGTTGTCGCTTCAATGGGCGCGTTTGTGGTTTCAAAATATAAATTCCCCGGTTCTAAGATATTTTTCCAGGGCGTTATAATTACCCTTATGTTCTCTGGTTATGTAACCGCGATTCCCAACTACCTTGTTATGGCAAAACTCGGGTGGGTTGATACTTACCTTGCGGTTATTATTCCCGCTTTCGCGATGCCGATTGGCTTCTTCCTTTTAAAGCAGTTTATTGACACTATACCCGATACACTTCTTGAGGCCGCCAAAATCGACGGCGCTAAAGAATGGCGCATTTTCCTTTTGATAATACTTCCGATGATAAAGCCGGCATGGCTTACTGTCATGATTTTCTCCGTTCAGAATTTATGGAACTTGAGAGCGTCAAACTTCATTTATTCAGAACAATTGAAAACGCTGCCTTATGCGCTTTCCCAGATCGTAACAGTCGGCGTAGCGCGGGCGGGTGTTGGAGCTGCGGTAACACTGTTTATTCTGGTTGTACCGCTTGTAATGTTTGTTTTGGCTCAAAGCAACGTTCTGCAGACTATGGCAAGTTCGGGGATAAAAGAATGAAAAAATTATTTTGTATATTGTTACTGTTATCCGTCTCTCTGTTTAATTTATTCGCGCAGCCTACCAACTACACTTACAATTACGATTTCTGGAACGAGCAGGTCGCGTCTCCTGACGCGTACCGTGTCGGCGCTTATATAATCGGATCAAATCTGGGCGTTGGCAATTTCAGGGATCCTCAGGGGCTTTTTATCAGGAATAACCGGGTTTATGTCTGTGATTCAGGGAACAACAGGATACTGGTAATTGACAGACAGGATGACGGAGAGCACATTGTCGTCAATTCGGTTTCTTCGGTAATCATTGACGGAGAAGAATCATCTTTCAATTACCCGATGGACATTTTTGAATGCAGGGAAGGTTTCCTTTACATTACCGATACCAATAATCACCGCGTATTAAAACTCGATAAAGACTGGAATTTTGTTTCGGCCATTTTTAAACCGGACGATGAAAGCATCGACGATTATATTGAATTTCTGCCGCTTAAACTTGTTGTCGATTTCGCGAACCGTCTGTTCGTGCAGGCGCGTAACATCAACAAGGGGCTGCTGGAGTTTGACAGCAGGGGAGAGTTCTCCGGTTACATGGGCGCGAATAAAGTTCATGTAAAAATTATCGATTACGCGTGGAAACTGATTTCTACCCAGGCGCAGAAAGCTCGTATGGATTTGTTTATTCCTACAGAGTACAGCAATCTTGCCCTTGATCACGAAGGTTTTGTCTATGTTACAAACTCAAGCGGCCAGACAGATCCTATACGCAGGTTAAACGCGATGGGTCAGGATATTTTAATCCGCAACGGTTATAAAAAGCCCGAAGGCGATATCGCGTACGGCAACGCCGGAGGCATTTCCGGCCGTTCGCGCTTTGTTGATGTCGCGGCTTTTGAAAACGATTCGTATGCCTGCCTGGACAGAACCCGCGGTCGCGTTTTTGTTTACGATTTTCAGGGCAATCTGCTGTACGCTTTCGGCGGAATCGGCAACCGCGAAGGTTCCTTTCTGCTCCCTATCGCCATCGAAAAAATGGGTTATTCAATGTATGTCCTGGATTCCAGAGCCGGCTCTCTTACGCGCTTTGATCTGACAGGCTACGGGATGAAAATTAACGACGCGCTGAACGAGTACAAAGCCGGCCGCTATGAATCTTCAGCCGCCATGTGGGAAGATGTTCTTAAAATGAACGGAAACTACGATCTTGCGTACATCGGCATTGGAAGAGCGGCGCTCCGGCAGAGTGAATTCCAAAAGGCGATGAAGTTTTACAAATTGAAACATTACCGTCAGGGATATGGAAAAGCCTTTCAGTTGTACCGCAAGCAATGGATGGAAGAAAATCTCTGGAAGATTCTTTTAGGTTTGGGCATTCTGCTGTTTTTACCGCCTGTTATCAGGCTTTCCATCAGAACGGTCAAGGAGATCATAGAAGCATGATATATTTTACCGATAAAACGTGGTGGCAGCATCTGGGGAAAACCTTGAAATACTCCCTTTATGTGAGTACTCATCCTCTTGACGGCTTTTGGGATCTGACTCACGAGAAACGCGGTTCCATTGCCGCGGCCAATATAATAATCGGTCTTGCCGTAATTATAGAGGTGCTGCGCCTGACATTGACCAGTTTCCAGTTTGTCTCAATTAACATGGAATATTTTAACGCGATAATAGTCACACTGCGCATTTTGCTTCCTGTTTTCCTGTGGACTTTGTCCAACTGGGGGCTTACGACGCTGATGGACGGCAAAGGCAGAATGAGCGAAATATATATGGCAGTCTGTTATGCGCTAACTCCGTATGTGATTATAAACACCATAATGATCGTGTTAAGCCGGGTTATCACGTTTGATGAAGGCGCGGTATACTGGGTTCTTGCCGGATTTGCGGCATTATGGACAGGCATACTGATATTGTCCGCGATGATGATGATTCACGATTACAGTCTTTCAAAAACAATTTTTTCCAGCTTGCTTACAATTGTCGGAATGGGGGTGCTGGTTTTTGTATTTGTAGTCTTTTTCAGCCTGGTCAGCGACGCGATAGCGTATTTTATATCGTTGTATAAAGAAATTCTATTCCGGGTTATTTAGGGGGAATGGTGAAAAAGTCAATTTGGCTGCTGCTATTGTTATTTGTATTATTTTCTTTTATTGACTGCAGTAAACGGCAGGCAGGGATCAAGCTTCCTTATCGTTATGAAAGAATGGAAGAAGATCTGGCGGATGAACCGGAAGAGATAACGCTGGAAAATAATTATTTGCAGCTGCGTTTTCTGACAAAAACAGCGGGAATAATTTTAAGGGATAAAACAAACGGGATGGAATGGCATTCAACGCCGCCGGATTACGAAACGGATCGGAACGCTGATGTTGTTACAAAAATGCTTATCCAGTCGCAGTTTTCGCTGCAATACTCGGATGTGTCCGGGGTTGGCGAAACTCTATACTCCGGCTCGCAGAGCATTGAGCGCGGCTTTTACGAATATGAGCTGATTGACGGCGCTATAGAAGTGCGTTACGCAATCGGAAATATCGCACGCACGTATTTTGTGCCTCCGGCAATGCCGGAAGCGCGGATGAAATCCTATCTTGATTTGATGGAAGATGAAAACCGGCGGATGATAGAAGCCAGTTACCGTCTTGTTGATATTAACAATCTGCTTCCGAATGATAACAGAAGCGAGTTGCTTTCCCAGTATCCGGATCTTTCCCGCGAGAAATGTTTCATAATGCGCGATAATACCCAGGAATTCATGAAGGAGCAGTTTGAGGTATTTTTCGCTGACGCAGGCTATACCCGCGAAAATTATTTTGATGACGCGGCGCGTTATTCTGCTTCGGGCGGTTCTGATAAACCGGAGTTTAACGTAGTAATTCGTTATTCGCTTGACGGCAGGTCGCTTGTCGTTAAAGTGCCTTTTGACAATATTGCCTACCGTCCGGCTTTCCCGATAGTCCGTCTGGACATTCTTCCGTTTATGGGAGCCGGCGGCCTTAATGACGAAGGTTATATTTTTGTTCCTGACGGCAGCGGAGCGGTTATAAATTTCAACAACGGGAAATATAATCAAATTGCGTATAACATCAGCGTTTTCGGCTGGGATGAGGCAATGCCCCGCGAGGCGATGGTCAGCGATAACAAGGCGGTGTTTCCCGCGTTCGGCATACATAAAAACGGGAACGCTTTGTTATGTGTCATAGAAGAAGGCTCGGCTTACGCCAATGTGCGCGCGGATGTTTCGGGACGCAACTGTTCGTATAACAGCGTTTATCCGTGGTTCAGCATGGTGCACGGCGCGGTAATGGATATTTCAGGACGTTCCGACAGGGCGGTTTACCTTTATGAAAAGGAACTGCCGGCAGGTGAAAATATAGTCCTGCGTTATACAATCTGCGAAGAAAGCGGTTATACCGGCATGGCGAAGGAATACCGTTCGCAGATTTTGAAAAAACACCCGTCTTTGAACGGCAGAAAAGTAAACGATGTGCCAATCGCCGTGGAAATGGTGGGCGCTGTCAATAAAACGCAGCACCGCATCGGCATACCCGTAGATCGTCCGCTGAAATTGACTTCTTACAAAGAAATGAAAAACATGATTGACGATTTCGCCGGGTTCGGGTGGAAAAACGTGAATCTGAAAATTAACGGATGGTTCAACCGCAGCGTTGATCATTCGGTACCCACAAAAATTAAGTTGATCTCTGATCTTGGCAGTAAAAGAAATTTCAGGGACATTATAGCGGCGGCGGATAATAATAATTACAAACTTTTCCCGGAAGTCGATTTTCTGTTTATAAAAGATATTGGTTTTTTCAACCCATACAGCCTGTACCGCGACTCGGCGCGTTATGTAAACCGCAAAAGGATTGAAAAATACCCCTACAGCTTTGTATGGTTCGGCGAACGCACGCGGTGGGGGAAACTCAGCCAGGTTGTCCGTCCCGCTTCCATGATGTCAATGATTGACGGATTTGTAAAGAAAAGTTCAAAGCTGGATATTAATAATATAGCGTTCAGGAATATCGGCGCGAAACTTTCCGGTGATTACCACGAGAAGCGCATTGTTAGCCGCGAAGCCGCGATGAATATGCGTTATAAGAAACTTGAAGAGCTTAATAGCGCCGGGGTCGGAATTTTAATTCATACCGGCTTTGAGTATACGCTGCCGTGGGCTGATATTATCGTTGATATACCCGTAAATGATCAGGGGTTTGGCATAACAGATTACGCGGTTCCGTTTTATCAAATCGCGCTGCATGGACTGGTTCCCTATACGGGAAGGGCTATAAATCTTGCCGAAGATTATTCAAAAAATCTTTTGAAATCCATTGAAAGCGGAGCGGGGCTGTACTTCAGTTTTATGACAGAAGAAACCTCGATATTGCAGGAAACCAAGTTCAGGCAGTTTTACGCCAATGAATATGAAAAATGGGTGAAGGACGCGGATGCTCTGTACAGGAAATTTTCCGCCCAGTTCGGACATCTGTACAGCCAGGCGATTATCGGTCACCAGGTATTGTCGCCTGATGTAACATTAACTGAATATGAGGATGGCACAAGGGTAATTGTAAATATCAGCAATAACGCTTTTAATTACAACGGCGCCATTATTAATAAAGATGATTATATTATACTGCGGCGGGGTGAATAATGTATTTTATTAAAAGACAGAATAAAATATCTCTGACAATCGAAGGCAGAAACGCGGTTGCCGGATATTTATTCTTGCTTCCATTTGTGATTGGTTTTCTGGCTTTCATGTTTTATCCCATTCTGGAATCTCTTCTTATGGTTTTCAGCAGGGTAAAAATTGATACCGCCAATAACCGTTTTCTTATGGAATTTATCGGTTTGGATAATCTTAAACGGGTTATACTGGTAGATCCGGAGTTTAACCGCATGCTTACCGAAGAAATGTGGCGTATGGTTCTGATAGTTCCGGCGATTATCATTTTCAGCCTGTTTGTCGCGCTGATACTTAACCAGGAATTTAAAGCCAGGGGTTTTGTGCGCGCCGTATTCTTTCTTCCGGTAATTCTTTCTTCCGGCATCATGATCGGGCTTGAGACAAATAATTCGCTTTTAAACAGCATGGCGGAAATAATCAAAGAAGGAAATTTGATGAAGTCTTCCATTACGAGGGTGCTTCAGGATATTCTGGTTACCGAAGGCGCGGCAAGCGATTTTATGGCTTACATTTTTAAAATTGTAAATCAGATATACGATATTGCGATGGCTTCGGGCATCCAGATAATTATTTTCCTTTCCGCTTTGCAGACAATTCCGCCGAGCATGTTCGAAGCCGCCGAGATTGAAGGCGCGACAAGCTGGGAATGTTTCTGGAAAATTACATTCCCCATGGTAAGCCCTCTGATTTTAGTTAACGTTGTATACAGCGTAATTGATTATTTTTTAAGGACGGATAACCGAGTTATGGAAAAAATAAATTCTTCGCTGATGCAGCGTCTGGAGTTCGGTTTTTCGACCGCTATGGCCTGGATATACTTCCTGGCCGTTATCCTGATTTTAGGAACAGCGATGGCAATAATTTCAAAGAGGGTATATTATTATGAGTAAAAATGATAAAAAGCCTGAATGGGGAAACATTTCCGGAAACTACTATATAAAGAAAGCGGTGTGGGATTACGCTTATAAATTCTTCCGGCTGATACTTCTTTTTGGACTCTGTTTCCTGATTTTACAGCCCATACTGGATAAAATTTCCGTCAGTTTTATGGGACGCAACGATCTTTACGACGGCACTGTAATAAGCATTCCCAGGAATTTTACCCTGGACAACTATTTGCTTGTAAACCAGTTAATGGGATATTGGCCGTCGCTTTTTCAGACATTGATTGTTGTGCTTTCAAGCGCCGTATTGCAGATTGCAGCCTGTACTCTTGCCGGTTATGGTTTTGCCCGTTTTAAATTTCCGCTTAAAAATTTCTGGTTTGTATGCGTAATGCTGATTATCATTATTCCGCCGCATACCATAATGTCTTCGCTTTATCTGAATTTCAGGTTTTTTAATATTCTCGGAATCAAGGTAAATCTGCTGAACAGCGTTATGGGTTTGTTTCTGCTTTCGGCGACAGGCATGGGTCTGAAAAGCGGATTATATATTTTTATGTTAAGACAGTACTTCCGGGGAATGCCAAAAGAGCTTGAGGAAGCGGCCTGGGTAGACGGATGCGGCAAATTTAAAACTTTCATCCGTATCATGCTTCCTGACGCCGCGCCTATGCTTACTTCATGTTTTCTTTTCTCGTTTGTATGGCAGTGGACGGATTCTTTTTATTCAACGCTGTTCCTTAACAATTACAGAATGTTGTCAAAGGGGCTTGGCGGACTCGCGGAACGGTTTGCCCAATGGTGGGCGGCGACGTATGTATCCGCCGGATCAAGCGTAAGTTCGTTCGCTCCTGTCGCCCAAACCCAGATGATGCTTGCTACAGGTATGCTGATGTGTCTTATTCCGCTTATACTTCTGTACCTTATAGCGCAGAAAGCCTTTGTCGAGTCTCTCAGTCAGACTGGCATAAAGATGTAGGTTTCAACACGGAAACCGCGTTGCGGCAAACCGTTTGAGATAATTTTTTTTAGGAGGCATTAAATGCTTAAAAAGACAATGTTTTTTGCTCTGATCGTGCTGATGTTATTGGCGACATCAAATGTTTGGGCAGGCGGTAAGGCGGATCTCAAGAACCAGAATATTACTATCGGTAACTTTTGGGGGGATTATGATACCACCACTTTCAAACCGCTGAACACTTCCGATGAGCAAACCCTTGCATGGCGCATAAAAATCCAGAAAGACAACGGATTTACAATGCGCGAAAAAATGATCGCGGGCTGGGGCGAAATGCCGCAGTTAGCCGCTACTTCCATTATTTCCGGAAGTCCGGCAGCGCAGGTTTTTGTCGTACAGCCGGACTGGGCGATGATGCTGATGGGACAGGAACTGCTCTATCCTTTAACCGATAACAAAATTGTTGATTTCAGAAAACCGGAACCTGTCGCGAAAGGCCAGAAGGTTGTTCCCTGGAATCTGACAACTCTTAATTCTTTTACATTTAACGGCAAGGGTTATTCAATTTCCCAGGATGTCGGCATTACCAACTGTCAGGTTGTTTTCTTTAACAAACGGCTTTACAGGGAAGCGGGACTTGATCCCAACCTTCCGTATGATCTGCAGAAGAGCGGAAAATGGACATGGGATGAATTCCTCAAGATTTGCAAACAGCTGACAAGAGATATTAACAACGACGGTATTATTGACACCTACGCTCTTCCCAGAGACCTCTCCACAGAATTCCTGGATGCGTTTATTTCAAGTAACGGCGCTCAGTATATTTCAAGGGACAGGCAGGGAAGATTCGTAAATGCCAGCGGAACACCGGAATTCCTGGAAGCGCTTCAGTTTACAATCAGACTGAACAGGGAAGGAGTTCTGAAACCGCCGCCGGAAGAAAGAAACTGGGACTGGTTCAAAGCCGAATTTTCAGACGGCAAGGTAGCTATGAGAATAGACGAATCTTATGTCTGGCAGGAACTTGGAAACATGAGAGATGACTGGGGCGTAGTGCTTCCTCCGAAAGGACCGAAAGTGCAGGATTACAAAGTATTTACCCGCGAGAATGTTATGGTAATACCGAAAACATATTCTCCTGAAATGGTAGACAAGATTATTTACGCTCTTCAGCTCTGGTATACTCCCCAGAATGATGACTGGAAATCCGGTCTCTACAACACCTTCCGCGACAGACGCGCTGTTGACGAAACAGTCGCGATGATCCGTGATACCAAGAGGCACATTATAAAGAACTTCGCCATGGTAGGACTTGGAAACCGCCGCGGAGGTATCGCATGGGAAATGTGGTATCATGACGGCGATCCCGCTCAGCTTGTTGAATCAGTTTCTCAGGCATGGAACGCGATTATTGAAGACGCCAATGAGGTTTTCAAATAATTTTTAATCAGAATTGATTAACCCCGGACAAAATGTTTTTCGCGTTTTTTCCGGGGGATTTTTTTATCAGAGGAGTGACAATGAGTAATTTAATCGTAAACGGAACAAGCCTTCCCAATATTCCCTGGGAGGACAGGCCGGCGTCAAGCGATCCGAAAAAGGAGCTGATGTGGCGGTATACAAAAAATCCGATTATCCCCAGAAACCTTACATTGACATCTAACAGCATTTTTAACAGCGCGGTAGTTCCCTTTAAAGGCGGGTTTGCCGGAGTTTTCCGCTGCGATGATACCGCGCGTCATATGGATATTCACGCCGGAAGAAGCAAAGACGGAATTAAATGGGAAATTGATGATAACGCTGTTCAATTTATAAAAACGGATCCCGAGCTGCCGGATTCGGATTATAAATATGATCCGCGGGTAATATTTATAGAAGACAGGTATTACATTATTTGGTGTAACGGTTACTCGGGCCCGTGTCTTGGAGTCGGGTACACGTATGATTTTGAAAAATTTTTTCAGATGGAAAATCCCATGATGCCGTACAACCGAAACGGCGCTTTCTTTCCGCGCAAGATCGGAAAAAACTACGCGATGTACAGCCGTCCAAGCGATTCAGGGCATACTCCGTTCGGCGATATCTGGTATTCAGAAAGCCCCGACTTGATTTACTGGGGAAAACACCGTCATGTAATGGGACCTTACGGCGGGTGGCAGAGCACCAAGGTCGGCGCGGGCCCATGTCCTATTGAAACATCGGAAGGCTGGCTGGTGTTTTATCATGGCGTTCTGACAAGCTGTAACGGATTTGTTTATTCTTTCAGCGCGGCGTTAATGGATCTTGATAAACCCTGGAAAGTAATTGCGCGTCCGCGTCCGTATATTATCAATCCGCGCGAAATTTATGAGCTTGCGGGCGATGTGCCCAATGTTACATTCCCTGTCGCCGCGCTTGTTGATAAAGACACGGACAGAGTGGCGATTTACTACGGCTGCGCGGATACTGTAACCGGTCTTGTTTTCGGAAAGGTTAATGAAATCATTGACTGGGTTAAAGCGAACAAGTTTTAATTAATATGGACAGCGTTTTATCCGCCGCCGCGGTTTTTTCTGACAATATGGTTTTACAGCACGGTAAACCGGTTCCTGTCTGGGGAACCGGCTTTAGCGGAGACACCGTCCGCGTAACATGGGAAAGCGGTGATAATTGCGTTGACACTCAAACCATAGCGCTGGGCGGCAAGTGGAGCGTTAAACTCCCTCCGCTGGCCGCCGGCGAAAAAGGCGATCTTGTAATTACGGATAGTTCCAGTGAAATACGTTTTAAAAATGTTGTCACAGGAGACGTGTGGTTTGCCGGCGGCCAGAGCAACATGGAGATGGAGCTAGTAAACTGTAAAAACGGGGAGATGGAGCTTGCGGCCTGTGAAAACGCGGACATTCGTTTTTATCAGGTTGTTAAACGCGCTGTTGTTGACAATGATTACCTGCGGGAGGAAGCGGCAGGCAGGTGGCAAATCTGCATGCCGGAAACCGCCGCATTAATCAGCGCAGCTGCGTATTTTTTTGCGAAGAAAATAAACCATGAATTAAAAATTCCGGTCGGCATTATCAACTGTTCATGGGGCGGCACATCGATCAGCGCGTGGATGAGCAGGGAGTATCTTTTACGCAGCCGCGCCGGTGAGCGTTTTATATCAGATTACGCTGACAAGGTCGGCGGCAAGAGCGATGAACAGTACAATACCGAAATGGAAGAATACAACTCCAGGTGGCGCGAATGGGACACCCGTATCCGCGCGCGGCGCGAAATGGAGCCAGACGTGACATGGGAAACACTGAACAGGGAGTGCGGCCAGTGTCCGTGGCCTCAGCCCGCGGGGAATATAAGTCCGTACTGCCCAACGAATTTGCATACTGCGCGGATTCTTCGCGCCGCGCCTTTCGCCATTAAAGGATTTATTTATTATCAGGGAGAAGAGGATGATCTTCGCGCCGCCGATTACCGCGAGATGATGTACTACCTTGTGAAAAACTGGCGCGGCGACTGGCAGGATGATAATCTTCCGTTTCTTTTTGTCCAGCTTCCGATGTTCGCTTCACGCGAGGAAACGGACAGCGCCGCGCTTAATGGCTGCGATGTTCCCAGGCACTGGTGCCTGATGCGCGAAAGCCAGTACCTCGCTTCGCTTGACATCGCGAATACCGGCCTTGCGGTAATTATTGACTGCGGCGAGTTTGACAATATTCACCCGTTTGATAAACAGACCGTAGGTTTTCGTCTTGCGCTGCAGGCATTAAAGAAAGTCTACGGCAAAAACATCGATGCCGACGGTCCGGTATTCGCATGGATGAAGATTGAGGAAAATGTTAATTCCTGTTATGCAATGCGTCTTCATTTTGATAACGCCCTGTGCGGCCTTGAGTTCCGCGGCGGTGTTTCCGGCAGTGAGTGTTATAGTTTTGAAATTGCCGCCGCTGACGGGCCGTATTATCCGGCGCAGACCGTGATTGACGGCAGCGATGTTGTTATACGATCGGACAGTGTTATGCGGCCGGAAAGAGCGCGTTACGCGTGGAAAAAGTTCGGGCCCGCGCCGTTATACGCGAAGAACGGGCTTGCGGCAATGCCGTTCCGGACAAACAGGGACGAATCCGCCGACGCTTAGAAGAGTTATAAAACTAATTAACGTGAAAAGCAAAACGCCAAAGACCAGTCTTCCCGTAAAACACAAGATATAGATCGTGAACGCCGCGGATTTTTTCCGTTGTACATTCCGCGTATCCCCAGGCAGGCAGCCTTCTGTAGCTTGTTTTTGGCAGGTGGCAGAAGGAAATATCTCCGGTATTGGGAATGTCCGCCGTTCCCGCCAAAAGCCCGTCCGGCGCGTCAAGGCGCAGTTCTATTCGTCCGACATATCCGCCCTGCGTAATCGCCGAAAAACGCGAAACGCCCTCTTCGAAATCAAGCGCGCGGAATTGAATCCAGCCGCCGTCTTTCCTGTTGAATACCGCCGGTATTCCGCTGCCGCGTTTTTCGTGGAGAAAGCAGTCCGAGTAATTGTCAAAACCCTGCGCGTAGATGAATTCCGTTTTTTTATCATGCGGTTTGCCGCCAAGACTGAAAATTTTCCGCGGGAAAGAATTTTCTCCGTGGACTTCAAAACTGCCGTAAAGACGGATATCCGCCGAGGACGCGCCGATTGAAACAGAGCAGCGGCCGTTTTCAACGCAGAAACGGTTTTGAAAATTTTCCCAAATTGCGAGTTCCTGAACCGGCAGAGAAAATGAGATGTTTTTCTCCTCTCCCGCCGAAAGGCATATACGTGAAAATCCTTTCAGGCTTTTTAAGGGCCGCTTTCTTTGAGAAGAACCTGTTACAGTAATATACATTTGCGGAACTTCCTCGGCGGTAATGGAACCTGTGTTTTTCAGTTTAAAGGAAATGTTGACAGTATCGTTCACCGCGGCTTCCGTTTTATCAATATGAAGTTGAGAGTATTCAAAAGACGAGTAAGAAAGGCCGTGGCCAAACGGCCAAAGCACAGACCCTTTAAAGTACTGGTATGTAGTTCCCGCTGACATAATGTCGTACTCCATAATGGAGGGGAGCTGTTTTTCATCTTCGTACCATGTTAAAGGAAGCCGTCCCGCCGGTGAATAGCCGCCGCTTATAATTTCGGCTATGCCGTTTCCCGTCTCCTGTATGCCGTGCGCCATCCATAAAACGGCGGGAATATTTTTGACTGTTTCCCCGCATGTATACGGGTAGCCGGAAATAATAACCAAAACGGTATTCGGATTTTTT
>JGI24695J34938_10002753_pt1 | contig 12923 bp, 9 predicted proteins | sample TergutCo191P3_FD_34938 | JGI IMG/M metagenome (IMG submission 34938) | reverse complement strand
ACAGATGTAGCGAACGCTATTTTTGACGGAACGGACGCCGTAATGCTCTCCGGAGAGACGACAATCGGAGCGTATCCCGTCGAAGCCGTAAAAATTATGGATAAAATCGCCTGTACTGTCGAGCAATCGGATGATTTTCAAAAACACATGAAGAGCATCCGTGACGAATGTTTTTCGGCTGTTCAGATTCAGGATTCAGGCAATTCAAGCGACAGTGTCGGTATAATCATGTCGCGATCAGGCGTGGAAATTTCGTCTAACATAAACGCGAAAGCGATTATTACGCCTACGCTCAGCGGCAACACTGCGCGCCTCCTCAGCGTATTCAGGCCGGATCATCCCGTGCTTGCGGTTACACCTAACGAACGCGCCATGCGTGTAATGCAGCTATACTGGGGTGTTTACCCCCACTACGCGCCGATTGCCGACGAATCCGCCAGCATGATTCAAAACTCAATGAGGATTGCGTCAGAAACCGGAACGGCGGCTATATCGGATAAAATTGTTCTTGTCGCAGGTTTGCCGCTGCATAGCCCGATGCAGGTTAACACAGTTCGCGTTATTGTAATGTAAACATGAAATAAAATGCTCTAATATTGAAATTTTGATGGAGAGAAAATGGATCGTATCAAAAATTTTTTTATTTATTTTTTGACGATTGCTGTTATTTTACTTCTTGTCTTTCCATCCTGCAAACGGGAGTGGCATCCGGGAATCCCTCTTGAAAAAGAAAAAATCAGGATTGGAGTAATTCACATTACAGATCCATTTAATGAAAATTCCGGTTACTCGTTTGCTCATCAATTAGGCATAGAAGAAATGAGGCAAAGTCTTGGGTTGAAAAATGATCAGATCCTATACAGAACCAATGTTGAGGATCAGGACACGATGCAGATAGAAGGCCGCATAAGGGAACTTATTGCTCAGGGAGCGAACATCATCATTGCAACCAGCTGGGGTTATATGGACACTTGTGAAAAACTGGCTGTTGAATTTCCTTCGGTTATTTTTGCTCATGCTACGGGTTATAAGTATAATAAAACTAATTTTACCAATTTTTTTGGCAGGGTTTATCAGGCGCGTTATCTTTCCGGAATTATCGCGGGAATACAAACTAAAACCAATAATATCGGTTATGTCGCCGCCTGGGGAACAGATAACAGCGAGGTAACAAGCGGCATTAACGCATTTGCCCTTGGTGTGGAAAAAGTAAACCCGCAGGCGAAAATTTTCGTAAAGGTAACCCAAAGCTGGTTTGACCCGATGGGTGAAGCAGCTGCGGCGCGTACCCTCATTGCGGCGGGCTGCGATGTGATAACACAGCACTGTGACTCCGCCACGCCTCTGATTGAAGCGGAGAGAGCGGGCGTATGGGGTATCGGATACAATACCGATATGAGCATTGAAGCGCCTGCTGCTGTTCTTACTTCGGTGCTTTGGCACTGGAGCTCCTATTATACCATTTTGGTGCGGAGTGTGATTGACGGCACATTTTCCACTAAGCCGTGGTTCGGCTCTTTGAATGACGGAATCATCGATCTTGCTCCTTTAAACAAAAATATCGATTTTTCCGTCCCGCTTAATGAGGCAGGCTCTTTTTATCTGCTTGATGAAGAACGCAGGCGCATTGAAACAGGTGATTTATTTGTGTTCAGCGGCGTAATGGAGACCAATGACGGCGGAATTATCGGCAGGGAAGATGAAGTTTTCTCTGATGAAGATATACGCGGCAACATTAATTGGTATTACAGAAATGTTACGGTAATCAAATAACAGATGGAAAAAAACAGAATTAAACCGATAAAAATTCTTCAGCGTAATTTTAAAGAAATTATTTTTGTTTTTTTGGCTTTTGCCATGATGGCGGCGGCGGCTTATTTTTTAGTAGGGGATATTCTGCGTAACCGTCTTGGGGACAGGGCTAAAGAAATGATCTCCACCGCCGAAGCGAATATCAGAGTTGGTCTTTCGGAAGCGGAAACAATTTTATTAAATACCCATAATATAGTACAGGACATGATTGAGCATAATGCTTCCATGCAGGAAATACTTGATTATCTTATCAATACCAGTAAACGGACGCGTGAGATGGAACACGGAATGCTTGGTTATTACGGTATTTACGGTTTTATAAACGAAGAATTTTACGACAGTATAGGTCTAAATCCCGGCAGTGATTATATTCCCCAGACGCGTCCGTGGTACCAAACAGCCGCGCGCAGCGGCAAAACAGTCGGTTACACTACGCCTTATATAGACATTCGTACGGGAGAGACCGTTGTTTCCGCAGTACGGAATATTTTTGATAAAGACGATCGTATTATCGGAGTACTTACAATCGATATTATTATCAGCTGGCTTGCGGAATATGTTAGTTCTCTTTCGCCGGCTTCTGGCGGATACGGCATCCTTATCAATCAGAATATGACAATTATGTCTCATCCAAATAATAATTACGTTGGTTTACAGCTTCAGGAACTTGACGGTAATTATTATGAAATTGCCGGAATTCTGCGCAGCGATCAAAAATTAATCGCTCACCGGACAAAAGGCAGAAATTCCGCAATGGTTTTTTTTACGCGAATTTTTAACGGCTGGTTTGTCGGAATCGTAACGCCGTATCATCAATTTTACAAGGATATTTATACCGTAGCTTTAATATTGATCCTTCTTGGGCTTGTTCTGTCTACTTTACTTTGTTATATGCTATTGCGTCTCTCCGCCGCTAAAATGCGCGCTGATGAAGAGAGTAAATCAAAATCATCTTTCCTTGCAAGCATGAGTCACGAAATCCGCACTCCTTTAAACGCGATTAACGGCATGGTGGAGCTGTTGCTGCGCGGAAATCTTTCTGATGAAGCTCAACGTTATGCGCAAGATATAAAACAGGCGGGCGGTAATCTTATCTCCATCATCAATGATATTCTGGATATATCTAAAATAGAAGCCGGTAAAATGGAAATTATTTCCGCAAAATATTTGTTTTCTTCTTTAATTAACGATACTGTCAACATTATTCGCACGCGGGTTGGCGCAAAACCGGTCCGGTTTTTTACAAATATTGACAGCAATATTCCTTCCGGTCTTTTAGGAGATGAAGTGCGGATGCGGCAGATGCTCATTAACCTTCTTGCCAATGCGGTTAAGTACACCGAAAGAGGTTCTATTGGTTTGCACATAACAGTTGAAAAGCGCGATGAAAAACAAGTTTGGCTCAGGTTCACTGTAACTGATACCGGCAAAGGCATTAAGAAGGAAGATCAGGCGGATCTTTTTAATGAATTTGTTCAGGTAGATAAAGTGAAAAACCGCAATATCGAAGGAACAGGTTTGGGCCTTGCGATTACAAAGCGGATGTGTATCGCGATGGACGGAGATATTACGTTGGAAAGCGAGTACGGAAAAGGCAGCTCCTTTACGATGGTTATTCCTCAAGGTATTGCGTCAACCGATTCAATCGCAAGGGTGGAAGAACCGGAGAAAAAGAAGATTTTAATCTTTGAAAGAAGAATTGTATTTATTAATTCTATGTGCTGGTCTCTTGAAAATATGGGTATTCCTTATGCCGTCGTGTTAAATCAAAAAGAATTATTCGAAGCTCTCCTTAAGGAAGAATGGTTCTATATTTTCTCCGGCTATGGTCTCTATGATAAAATCAAACCGTTGATGGATCGGAGTTTAAAAAAAATGCCGCCGCTTGCTCTCACTGTGGAATCAGGAACTGAAAACTATATTCCCAATGTGCATTTTGTTTTTCTGCCGATTCAGTGTCTGTCCATTGCCAATATTCTCAACGGTAAGACGGATACAAAAGGTAACACGGACAGTTCCGGCATAATAAAATACAGATTCCCCGGCACGCGCTTGCTTGTTGTAGACGATATAAAAACCAATCTGAGAGTTGCCGAAGGCTTATTAGCGCCGTACAAAGCCGTTATAGACACCTGTACAAGCGGAGAGCAGGCTTTAGAACTTGTAAAGCAACAAAAATACGATTTAGTGTTTATGGATCACATGATGCCGAATATGGACGGCATTGAAGCGACGATGCGCATACGCGAATGGAATAAGCGTTTGCCTATTATCGCATTGACAGCTAACGCCGTTGCCGGTATGAGAGAAATGTTTCTGGATAAAGGCTTTAGCGACTATCTTGCGAAGCCAATAGATATGTTTAAACTTGATGAAATAATTAATACCTGGATGCCTGAAGAAAAAAAAGAATGTGAAAATATTTCTGACAACAGCATAAACTCTCAGCTTCCGGCTCCCAATCATGAATTCTCAATTCCAGGAGTTAATATTCAAATCGGTATCGCAAGAACAGGCGGCTCAAAAGAGAATTATTTCGCGGTATTATCAATGTTCCGTAAAGATGCCGAAGAGAGACTGCCTTTATTTAAAACCGCGCCGAATAAAGATTCCCTTCCTTCTTTTATCACACATGTTCACGCGTTAAAAAGCGCTGCTGCCTCTATCGGCGCTGAAAAATTATCTAATAAAGCCGCGGAACTTGAAGCTGCCGCCAATGTTGAAAATTATTCGTTTATTAATGCAAAACTGAACGAATTCGCGACGGAACTTGCTGCATTAATCGATGGTATTAAAAAAGCTAATATTGCGTATAAAGCGGATTTTCAGCTTAAATCGAATGAATACGCATCCTTGTATGTAAAACCTATTCTGCTCGAACTTGCGGACGCGCTTAAAACAAAAAAAGCGTCTTCCGATATTTTAAATATTTTAGATAAATTAAACATATTTCCAATTGCTCCCGAACACAAAGAAATAATGGAAAAAATTTCTTATCTGGTTTTAATGAATGAATACGACGAAGCGGTTATTTTAATTGATAATTTGATTGTTGATTATAAACAAAGGGAAATATAATGACGGAAAAAGAGTTAATTATACTTGTTGATGACAATCCTGCTAACCTCCGCACCGGAATAAATGTGCTGTCGGATAAATATACCGTTGCGACCGCTCCGTCCGCCGCGAAACTTTTTAACATTTTAGAAACGGATAAACCGGCTCTAATCCTGATGGATATTGATATGCCGGAAATGAACGGCTATGAAGCGATTAAAATATTAAAATCAAATCAAAAGACTAAAACAATTCCTGTTATTTTTCTTACCGGTAAAACAGAGACAGATGACGAACTCGAAGGGCTTTCTCTGGGCGCAATTGATTATATCACAAAACCGTTTCAACCGGTTTTGCTGCTCAAGCGCATTGAGGTTCACTTACTTGTAGAAAAACAGCGCAGAATCATGGAAAAACAAACCGAAGAACTCAGAAACTATTCAAATAATCTGGAATTAATGGTTTTTGATAAGATTGAAAATGTTATAGAGCTGCAAAACGCCTTATTAAAAACAATGGCTGAAATGGTGGAATACCGCGATAACAATACCGGCGGTCACATAGAACGCACGCAGAAAGGCGTAGAAATTCTTCTTAAAGAAATTTTAAAACGACATCTTTACAGCGAAGAAACAGCAAGCTGGAATGTGAATCTGCTCCTTCAGTCATGCCAGCTCCATGATGTCGGAAAAATCTCGATAAGCGACAATATTCTGCGAAAGCCTGAAAAACTAAATGAAGCCGAATTCAATGAAATGAAACAACATACAATCTTCGGAGAACAGCTTATTGAAAAAATAGAAGCAATGACCAAGAAAAATGATTTTCTTAAATACGCTAAAATTTTTGCCGGCAGTCATCATGAAAGATGGGATGGCACAGGTTATCATCGCGGGTTAAAAGGAAATGAAATACCTCTTCTGGGACGTATCATGGCAATTGTCGATGTATATGACGCGCTTGTATCAACTCGTCCTTACAAACCCGCCTACACTCATGAAGAAGCCGTGAGTATCATCAGCGAATGCAGCGGAACATTTTTTGATCCAACGCTGATTGAAGTCTTTCTCGGCACGGCTCATCAATTTAAAAATTAAATTATTCTTTTTTCTCCTGTCTTTTTAGCAAGTTACGCGCCGTGTCAAGTATAAATTCCTGAGTATCCGAAGTCAGCTTTCCGAATACATCAAGCAGTTCTTTTTCGTACGGGGACATCGAACCGAACATTTCGCCTTTCCCGGTTCTAAGCCATGTCTCGTCAACTGCGAATGTAGCGCAGATTAGTTTTATATTTTTTTCTGTGAGGACGACTTTATTAATCTCAGAGCGATACGAATAGAATCAATTCTTAAAGCTTTATATCTCACACCCAACCAAACTTCCTCTCTCACATTCAATCTTGTAAAGCTCATAGACATATCCCACGCTTTCCCTGTAAAACCCTGTTTCGGGATCACAAAGAAGAGCGAAAACTTCGGAGGTATAATATCATTCTGCCAAACCTGAAATAACTAAATTTAGCCAAATTAAAACTTGATAAAAACTGAAAATAGGTATAAATTCATGTTAGGAAAAATATATGGAAAAATTAAAAGAATTGTACAAGTGGTTTGACGAGAATCGCAGCACAATAATCGACAATCACATAGAAGAATGTGTACTCTTGAAAGACAACTCGGTAATAGGTTATTACCCAAATACTGATGCCGCTCTTTCAGCCGCACAAAAAAAAGGTTTTATTATGGGTGAATTTCTTATTCAGGATTGTATAACTGTCGAAGACGAATCAATGACATATTACAATCAGGCGGTATATTTTGGTGTCTAACGCTATAACTTTCCAGCTTTCTGACAAACAAAAACAATTAATAATTTTTGAAATTCAACTAGGAATTCCTGTGCCTATTAACGGTTATCCTCAAGACGGTTGAATAGGAGTACAGACAATGGCATTGGTAGATACAGGTGCAACAGGTTCGTGTATAAGTAATAGATTCGCTGCAGGTGCACAATTAAAACCTTTAAAAATGAACACTGTAATAGGAGCACATGGAATAGCAATCGTTCCTGTTTATCGTATAGATGTATTATTACCAAATGGCATTTTATTTACAAACATGGAAGTAGCCGAATTCATTGGCAACAACAATTTTGATTTCATTATCGGTATGAACATACTTCGCATGGGTGATATGGCGCTATCAAACGCCAAGGGCAAAACCATCTTTTCTTTTAGAATACCTCCGGCAGAAGAACCTATTGATTTTATGCACCGGTAGTATATCAGAGCGGTGTATAAAAAATAACGACAGACAAGATTAACTTTAATTTACTTCCTAAAAACAATCCCCGCCTCATCCGCATCCGCAGTTACATTATCGCCTTCATGAATAATGCCGCCGATAACCTGTTTCGCGAGCGAGTTTTCAAGATCGCTCTGGATCGTTCGTTTAAGAGGACGAGCTCCGAACATCGGATCGTAACCGCGTTCCGCAAGCAGGGATTTTGCCGCGTCCGTCAGCGTAAGCGTGATCTTTCGTTCAGCCAGCCGCCGCGCAAGACGCGTTAGCTGAATGTCGACGATTTTGCCAATCTCGCTCTTGCCAAGCCTATTGAAAATTACGGTCTCATCTATGCGATTAAGAAACTCAGGTCTGAAGCTTTGTTTTAGAAGGAGCATTAACGAATCGCGTAGTGTTTCGGGATTCTTCGCTTCAAGAATTAAGTCCGAGCCGAGATTGCTTGTCATGATGATGATCACATTTTTAAAATCGACAACTCTGCCCTGACCGTCTGTCAGGCGGCCGTCATCGAGTATTTGTAAAAATACATTGAATACTTCCTGATGAGCTTTTTCGATTTCATCAAAAAGGATTACACTGTAAGGCCGCCGCCTCACTGCTTCGGTAAGCTGTCCGCCCTGCTCGTAGCCGATGTAGCCGGGCGGCGCGCCAATCAAGCGGCTGACAGAGTGCTTTTCCCCGTACTCGCTCATGTCAATTCGCGTAAGAGCTTTCTCGTCATTAAAAAGAAAATCCGCGAGCGTTTTCGCAAGCTCCGTTTTACCGACGCCTGTCGGCCCAAGAAAGAGGAATGATCCTAAAGGACGAGCCGCGTCGGAAAGTCCCGCCTTATTACGCCTGATTGCGTCGGCGACAGCGGAGAGAGCTTCATCCTGACCGACAACGCGTTTCTCAAGTACCTTCTCAAGATCGAGGTATTTTTGCAGCTCGCCTGAAAGCATCTTAGAAACGGGAATTCCAGTCCATGCCGACACAACACCGGCAATGTCCTCTTCACTTACCTCTTCGCGCAGCAGGGCGGCGTTTTTTTCACCTTCGGTGAATCTCTTTTTCTCAATATGATCCGTTAGCAGAGCAAGCTGTTTCCGCGCTTCGGGGATTTGACCGTGCTTTACTTCGGCGGCTTTTGCAAGATTGCCTTCGCGTTCATAACGGGTTTCATCAATTCTAAGTTCTTCGATCCGCTGTTTGATTTCGCGAATTTTTTGTATTTCAGTTTTTTCACTTTCCCAGCGGGCTTTCATCGCGTCTCGTTCGGCTGTCAGGTCGGCAATTTCTTTTTCAAGTTTTGCAAGGCGCTCTTTAGACGCCGGATCTTCTTCGCGCGAAAGAGCCTGCCTCTCAATAGAGAGCTGCAAAAGTTTGCGTTCAAGTTTATCCAGTTCCGTGGGTCGGCTGTCAAGTTCCATCTTTAGGCGGCTTGCTGCTTCATCAACAAGGTCAATCGCCTTATCCGGCAAGAATCGGCTTGTTATGTAGCGGCTGGACAGGCTCGCCGCCGCGACAAGCGCCTCGTCTTTAATCCTTACTCCGTGATGAACTTCGTAGCGTTCTTTTAGTCCGCGTAAAATTGCGATCGTATCTTCAACCGAAGGTTCCGCTGTGTAAACCTGCTGGAAGCGGCGTTCAAGGGCGGCATCCTTCTCAATATGCTTTCGGTATTCGTCCAGAGTTGTCGCGCCAATGCAGCGCAGTTCTCCCCGCGCCAGAGCGGGTTTTAACAGATTGGAAGCGTCTGTCGCTCCCTCGGCGGCTCCGGCTCCCACAAGCGAGTGCATCTCGTCAATGAAAAGGATGATCTTCCCGTCCTCGGCCTGCACATCATGAATAACCGCTTTCAGGCGTTCCTCAAACTCGCCGCGGAATTTCGCTCCAGCTACAAGCGCGCCCAAATCAAGCGCGAGCAGTTTCTTTCCTTTTAGCCCTTCGGGCACATCGCCTGCCACAATACGGCGCGCAAGTCCTTCGACAATCGCTGTCTTACCCACGCCCGGCTCACCGATGAGGACAGGGTTGTTCTTTGTTCTCCGCGACAGCACCTGCATACATCTGCGTATTTCTTCATCACGGCCAATCACAGGGTCAAGTTTTTCCTGCCGCGCAAGCGCTGTTAAGTCACGGCAATATCGATCCAGCACCTGATATTTTTCTTCGGGGTTTTGATCGGTAACACGCGCTTTTCCCCGTACATGTTTAAGCGCGTTAAGAATCGCGATTTTATTAACGCCTGTTTTCTTCAGTAAATCCGCCGTCTTCCCTTCGGCCTCCGACATGGCGATTAAGATATGCTCAGTAGAAACAAACTCGTCCTTTAGCGCCGAAGCCTCAACCTCGGCTTTTGCTAAAGTCCTCGACAATGCCGATGAGTAATAAATCTGCGCTGCTTCGCCATAAATCTTCGGCGTATTGCGTACCAGCGCTTGTGCGCCGGCGGTAAGATTATTTATATCACAGCCAATCCTTTCGATGATTGGCGCGACAATGCCGTTTTCCTGCGTCAGTAAAGCAAGCAGGAGATGCTCGCTCTCAATTTGAGAATGATCGTTTTTCTGCGCGATAGAGGTGGCTTCGCTCAGCGCCTCCTGCGCCTTGATTGTAAATTTTTCGTAGTTCATGGTATTTAAATACTACCCCAACAACCCCTTCGCCTTCTTCACCATCGTATCCACATCAAGCCCGAAGCGGTTAACAAGATAATCCTGTGTTCCGACTTCACCGAACTCATCATTAATGCCGATGCGCGCGAATCTGCATGAACAGCTTTTACCGCCGCAGCAGCTTGCGGCAGCACCGCAGTTTTCCGCGAGTATCTCTGCGACCGCGCTTCCAAGACCGCTCATCATCTGGGCGTTCTCCGCGCTGATGATTGCGCGTACTTTGCAGGCTTGCTCCAAAATCGCATCTTTATCAATCGGTTTTAAAGTGAGCACGTCAAGAACGCCTGCGCTTATTCCCTCTTCGGCAAGTTTTTCCGCGGCTTTCAATGACTGGTTTACCATGAGGCTGCCAAGCGCCACGAAGCATACGTCTTTTCCTTCTCTTAAAAGCTTTGCCTTGCCAAACTTAAAAGTTTCGTTTTCCTGATAAAGGTACGGAACTGCCTTGCGCGGAATCCGCAGGTAGTGGCAGCCGTATTCTTCGGCCATAAGGCGGACAAAGGCTGCGCACGATGTTGGGTCTGACGGCTCAATGACTGTGAGACCGGGGATAACCCTCATCAGGGCAAGCTCTTCAAAGGGCATGTGAGTGCCTCCGTTGTAAGCGGCGGTTACGCCAGGATCGGTTCCTGTTAATTTTACGTTGAGTTTCGCGTAGTTTGCGGAAAGAAAAAATTGATCGTAAACGCGCCGCGATGAAAAGCTGCCAAAACTCGAGGCAAACGGAATTTTTCCCAAAGTGGAAAGCCCCGACGCAATGCCGATCATGTTCGCTTCCGCGATGCCTACGTTAAAAAAGCGATCCGGGTAGTTTTTTTTAATGACGCCTGTGTTGATACAGCTCATCAAGTCTGCTTCAAGTACGACAATGTTTTTGTTTTTTCCAGCCAATTCCAAAAGTGTATCGACATACGCCATGCGCATTTCTTTTTGTTGTTCCATCTTCTTACTCCTCTTAACCTAAAGCTGCAATGGCTTCTTTGGCTTTTTCTGTATCGAAAGCCATGCTGTGGTTTTTTTCGACGCCTTCTGCGAAGCTGCATCCTTTTCCTTTGATTGTGTGCATTATTATCATCGAAGGTTTTTCTTTCTGGGCGAGTGCTTTTTCGATTGCCGCGTCAAGAGCGGCAACATCGTGTCCGTCAACCTCCTGAGTAAACCAGCTGAAGGTTTCCCACTTCGCGGCAAGGTTTCCCATATCAAGAACATCTTTGGAAAAACCATCAAGCTGCTGTTTATTAAAATCGGTAAAGGCAACCAGATTTGAAAGTTTTTGAAAACCGGCGAAAAGCGCGCCTTCCCAAACCTGTCCTTCCTGAGACTCACCATCTCCGATAATCGTGTAAACTGTCGATGCTTTTTTATCCATTTTTAATCCAAGCGCGATACCGATAGCTGCGGAAAAACCCTGCCCCAGCGAACCTGTGGTCATGTCGATGCCGGGTGTCTTATTTCGGTCGCAATGGCTTGGAAGGCTTGTCCCTCCCTTGTTCAGAGTAGTAAGCCAGTCCTTCGGGAAATAACCCTTTAACGCCAATGCGGCGTAAACGGCAGGCCCCGAATGTCCCTTTGAAACCACAAGTTGATCGCGCTCTTCCCATCGGGGATTTTGCGGATCAACCTTCATGCGATGAAAGTAAAGAAGAGCTAAAACGTCAACGATTGACATAGCCCCCCCAATATGCCCTGATCCCAGGGTCGCGATCTCCTCAATTGTCATTTTTCGTATTTCTTTTGCCTGATTTTTTAAGTAAATTTCGGTCTCTTTATCCATGTGATGTCTCCTCAGGTAAAGTTTAGCATAAAAAGTAGAATATATTCAAATATATCAATTCGAAATGTTCGCGTGTGTTCATGGTTATAATTTAGCTTGACATTACATATTACTTCCATTATATTTACTAAGTAAATAATTAGTAAACATAAGATTACTAATACAATAATTACTAATTGGAGAATTAGCAAATGTTTGCGGGAAGGGAAAGAGAGCTTAATGAGCTTGAACGGTACTATAAGGAAAATGCCTTTCATTTTGCTGTTTTTTACGGCAGGAGAAGGGTGGGCAAGACTACCCTGATTAATAAGTTCAGGGAAAATAAAACATCAATCAGTTTTACGGCGGTGGAATCTACGGCGAAGGAAAATCTGGAATTGCTTTCCAATGAGATTTTTTCTATTCTTGCCCCGGAAACGCCGGAAAATTATTTTACATCTTTTTTTAATGCCTTTGAGTATTGCTTTAAGGCAGCTATGAAAAAACGGCTTATCCTTGTAATAGACGAATATCCCTATATTGCGGAAAGTGACAGGTCGGTTTCATCAATATTGCAGGCGCTAATTGACAAGTATCAAAATAATTCACGGTTATTTTTGATACTCTGCGGATCATCAATGTCGTTTATGGAAAATCAAGTTTTAGGCTATCAAAGCCCTTTGTACGGAAGGCGGTCTTGTCAATTTAAGATTGAGCCTTTTCGTTATTATGAGTGCGCTCCTATGCTTTCAGGTTTTAGCAATATTGATAAATTTACTCTTTACGGAATTTGCGGCGGAATCCCCGAATATGTCGCAAGGGTTAATAACAATCTTTCTGTTCAGCAAAATGCCGAGAATCTTTTCTTTAATCCGTCGGGGCGATTGTTTGAAGAGCCTTCCAGTCTGCTGAAACAGGAATTGAAATCGCCGCAAACTTATAACGCGATTATCAGCGCTATCGCGTTAGGCGCAACCAAAATGAATGAGATCGCGTCAACAGTTGGAATTGAAACCAGTCAATGCAGCAATATGCTGTCAACATTAATCGTTCTTGGGCTTGTAAAAAAAGAAAATCCTGTAGGGGAAGAAAACAAGGGGAAGCCTTCCCGCAGATCAATCTATCTTTTGGCGGATTTTATGTTCCGTTTCTGGTTCAGTTTTGTGCGTCCAAATATTAGCCGGATTTCAATGGGGTTGGGAAAAAATGTCTGCTCTGATATTTTTGAAAAATCAAGCGGCAGGATTGAAACATATATGGGCCTTGTTTTTGAAGAGTGCTCCGCCCAGTATCTGTGGCGAGAGATGAGCAGGGAAAATATCATTTTTAATACCATCGGAA
>JGI24695J34938_10002750_pt1 | contig 12940 bp, 14 predicted proteins | sample TergutCo191P3_FD_34938 | JGI IMG/M metagenome (IMG submission 34938) | reverse complement strand
GGCAATCACAACCTTTATATACTTGACGAGCCGACAACCGGTTTACACATTGCCGATATAGAAAAACTTTTAATCAGCGTAAACAAACTTGTCGATCACGGGCACACGGTAATTGTTATTGAACACAATCTTGATGTAATAAAGTGCGCGGATTACATAATCGACATGGGACCCGAAGGAGGAAACGAAGGCGGCTTTATTGTAGCAGCCGGAACGCCTGAAGAAGTGGCGAAGAAAAAAGAATCTTACACAGGGCAGTATCTTGCCGCGATTTTATAATTTTTTCCGAAGCTCTTCGATATTGCCGATGCTGTCAAAGCCGGTAAAATCGTAATCAACTTCGGCTAGCGTTATAACCGCGAAAGTCAATACTTCAACTCCCTGGTGCAAATGTCCGCCGAAAGCTTTTTCGGTATCCGAGTGAACGATGTGAGCGTGAACCCGTCCTTCGATTATATAGCCGCAGATTCCCGCAATGTCGGAAGCTTTATCGTCTTTTACAAAATCATTCCTCGGCGGATTTTCGCGCGTGCCGACCACATGAAAATGATGGCTGCGCGCAGATCCAATCCCGCAAAGAATAACCGCGTTTTTAATACTATGATCCTTCGCCGCTTTTTCCAGAGAATCAAGCAGATCATCACCCGGATTCAAGCGGACAAAAATTAAATTCTTAAAAGGAATCCTTTCAACTAACATAAATTTTCTCCTTAATAAATAAATTTTTAATTTTACCACTAACCAACGCGAACTTAAAACAAAGAGAAGAATTTTTACCACGAACCACACTATCATCACGAACCCGCAGTCCGTAATCTTTTCTTAACCCTAAGAAATCTTAGAGATAACTCAATATTTTTTAGAAGTAAAACAAAGACATCGAAGCGAAGGTTCGTGGTGTTCGTGGTAAATTTTTTAAAAATTTTATTCCACTGTGTTATCAAGTTCCATTCCGAGATCGATGTAGAGCTGCTTGCGGCTTTTTTTATCGGCGCTTGCTTCCTGCCACGCGTAAGCGGCAACATCTTTCGCAACTTTGCGCGGAACGGCAATGACGCCGTCGCCGTCAGCTACGATTACATCGCCGGGATAAATCGCCACGCCGCCGATCGCTATCGGTATGTCTTTTTCGATAAAACGAATCCGCGCCTGATCCATCGGCTGTGAAATAAAATACGACCAGACATGAATCTTTTGCAAAATCACTTCGTCAGTATCGCGGATTCCGCCGCCGTTTGTCATAAAGCCGACCGCGCCCGCTTTCTTGCAATGCAGAGTATTGTTGGAACCCAGAAGACCGACATCGATATGAGCGACATCAAGGCAGATAAAATCACCGGGCTCTATATCCTTGTTCCACGGGTCATTGCAAATTTCGTTGTAGTACATGTTAACCCACTGGCGGTACTGTTCCGGCGGAAGAGCGGGAACCGGACCTTCGTATGGCACATAACGCGCCGTTCTCGCGATTCCGATAACGCTTGTCTCCGGACGGAAAAGCGGTCTGATTCTGTGATCGACCGAGCCGTAATGATGGTAACCCATCCAATCCATGCCGTCACGGACATCGGTGACGCGCAGCCGTTTAAAAAGTTCGATTAATTGCTGGTTTTCTGTCATGGAATTATTATAACACGATTATTTAATAATAAAAATGATTATTACCCGCGTTTCCATGATATAATTATCCGGTATATAAAAGGAGAAAAATAATGGCAAGAAAAGCGATGATCTTATGCGGCGGATGGGACGGGCATGAACCAAAACTTGTAACCGAGCGGTTCAAAAAATTTTTGGAAGAAGAAGGCTTCGAAGTAGCGGTCGAGGAAAATGTTCAAATTGTCACCGATAAAGAAAGACTTTCGGAACTGGACCTTTTTGTTCCGGTTATTACAATGTGCAATGAACCTTTGGGTTATGGTTTTTTTGAACCGCTGCTCGAAGCTGTAGGCGGCGGTCTTGGAATGGCGGGCTGCCACGGCGGAATGTGCGACTCTTTCAGAAACAGCGTCGAATATCAATTTATAACGGGAGCCAATTGGGTTTCTCATCCGGGCGGAGACGAAACCAAGTATAAAATAAATATTATCAGCAAATCAAATCCTCTGACAGAAGGCATCGGCGATTTTGATGTTTCGTCGGAACAATATTATCTTCATGTCGATCCTGCGAACGAAGTGCTGGCAACCACGAGGTTTCCGACAGTGCGCTGGTATCATTCAGCTAACGGCGAAGTTGATGTGCCGCAAATCTGGACAAGAAAATGGGGATACGGGCGGGTTTTTTATAACGCGTTAGGTCATCATAACGATGTGTTCGATATACCGCAGGCGTGGGAATTAATGAAGCGCGGACTTCTTTGGGCTGCGGAAGGAAAAAAGACAGCGCGCGAAAAAGGGCTCAAAGCCGATGACTGGAAAAGCCCGGTAAAAATGTATTAAGGAGAAAATGATGAGCGTTCAGCGAATAGGCGTAGTCGGCTGCGGAAATATCAGCGATATTTATTTTACCAATCTTACGGGAATGTTCGCAAAGCGCGTTAAAGTAACGGCGCTGACGGATTTGATCGGAGAAAGAGCGCATAACGCAAGCGAAAAATATAAAGTTCCGTATATTAAAAACACTGACGATCTTATTAACAGTAAGGATGTCGATATTGTTTTAAATATTACGGAGCCTTTTAATCATTACAAGATTGCTCTTGCCGCGGTAAAAGCGGGGAAGCATCTTTACGGCGAGAAACCGTTATGCGCAAAGCGCGAAGAAGCGGAAGAAGTTCTAAAAATCGCCAAAGAAAAAAATCTGCGTACCGGCAATGCTCCCGATACATTTTTGGGCGCGGGAATTCAAACGTGCAGAAAGCTTCTTGATGACGGCTGGATAGGAACTCCTGTCGCCGCAACCGCTTTTATGGTGAATCACGGGCATGAGCACTGGCATCCGGGACCTGAATTTTACTACAAGAACGGCGGCGGTCCCATGTTTGATATGGGTCCGTATTACCTGACAGCTCTTGTAAATCTTCTTGGACCTGTTACCCGCGTATGCGGCAGCGCGAAAAAAAGTTTCGAGAAAAGGACAATAACAAGCGAACCTTTAAACGGCACGGTTATCAATGTTGATATTCCGACCCATGTTACTGGAATTTTAGACTTTGAATGCGGCGCGGCAGCGGCAATTATTACGAGTTTCGATGTGTATTCGCATACCCTGCCATGCATCGAAATCTACGGAAGCGAAGGTACGTTACGTGTTCCCGATCCCAACACATTCGGCGGTCCCGTGTACGTTAAACGCTATTACGAAAAAGACTGGTCGGAAATTCCGCTTTTGGGAAAATTCCCGGAAAACAGCCGCGGACTGGGGCTTGTTGACATGGCGGAAGCAATCGCCGAAAACAGGTCTCACAGAGCGTCAGGCGAACTTGCGTATCACATACTAGAACTGATGCACGGCTTTCATGACGCTTCCTCGTCGGGAAATTACTACAATGTAAAAAGCAGGTGCGAAAGACCTTCGCCGCTTTCATAATTTATGCGGTTTAACCGAATTTTAACAATTCATTCATCTTTGTCTAACATCAAAAAAATATTTTTTCCTTAACTTTAAATCAAGGAGAAAATGATGAAAAGAATTATTGCTGTATTAATGGTATTAGCCGGATTTACCGGCGCATTTGCCGGAGGCGGAGCGGAAGGCGGAACGTATACAATCGAGGTCGGCGGATCAACTTCGGTAACTCCCTTAATGGAATTATTTGCGGCGGAATACGCGAAAGTAAGGCCCGGTATCAAGGTAAATATTAACGGAACAGGATCGGGGGACGGAATTACCAATGCCGGCGTAACTTATCAGATTGGCATGTCAAGCCGCGAACTTACAGCCGCGGAACAGGGCAGAGGATTACACGCTGTTACTGTCGCAATCGACGGTATTGCGGTAATTATTAACAGGGACAATCCTGTGAGTAATCTTACTGTCGAGCAGATTCGCGGTATTTACACAGGCGCAATTACAAACTGGAGCCAGGTCGGCGGCAGAAACGCCGCTATAGCAGTTGTCAGCCGCGAAGCCGGTTCAGGAACAAGAGGCGCGTTTGAAGAAATTATCGGTTTTCAGGGAAGATTACTTGCCGGAGCGAACGAATCAACAAGCACAGGCGCGATCAAGGCGGGCATCGTTCAAAATCCGAACGCCATAGGTTATATTTCTTTAGGTTCTGTAGACAATACGATTAAATCGATTTCTGTCGGCGGAGCCGCCGCGACAACGGCGAATGTCAGATCGGGCCGTTACGCCGTAGCCCGTCCTTTTATCATTCTTACAGGCAGAAATGTTCACGGCGAAAGCAAAGCGTTTGTTGACTGGATGTTAAGCTCTGCGGGACAGGCAATTGTAAACAGAAGCTGGATTCCCGTTAATTAACATAAATTGTTTTAAATGAAAAACAGAAAATTTTCGGATATATTTTTTAAGCATCTTGTAAGCATTACAGCTCTCTTTTCCGTTCTGGCATTGGGAGCTATTTTGCTTTTTGTTTTCGCGCAGGGAACGATGCCGTTTCTTACTTCGACCTATTCAGGCATAAGGCTCGTTCCGCAGCGTATCGATGAAATTACCGTAAACGGACAAACCTACTTTAATCATAATACTTTTATTGATATTCCTAAAAACACCGGAAAAATCGATATTAGTTTTCCTTTTATTATTTTTACCGAAGATGACGAAGAAATTATCACTTCCATGACGCTGGATATTAATATTGATAATAATCATAATGATCCTCAGAAAATTCTTTCGTTTGCGCATAACAGCGTAGTTAAAATCACATACCCGGAAAGTTATGTTTACACAATAAGCTGGCCTTCCGCCGTAGCCGCGCTGGAAAAAAGAATTCATGTGATTCTTCCCGAACCTCCGTACAGTCCCGGTAAATTCTTAAGCGGTCTTGAATGGCGGCCCGACAGGGACAAGATTTTCGGCATTTTCCCGATGATAATGGGAACTCTCATGGCAAGTTTCGGCGCAATCCTCCTTGGAGTTCCGATTGCTCTGTTATGCGCTCTTTTTATGTCCGAATTTTTAAAACCGAAACCGGCGTCAATCATCCGCGCCGGAGTTGAGCTTCTTGCGGGGATTCCTTCCGTTGTTTACGGATTTTTCGGTTTAATGGTGATAGTTCCTTTTGTCAGGCAGACATTTAACGTACCTTCGGGCAACACGCTTCTTTCGGCGATAATCGTGCTCGCGCTCATGATACTGCCGACTGTTATAACAATCGCCGAAACATCGCTTCGCGCGGTTCCGCTCTCGGTAAGGGAGGCTAGTCTTGCGTTAGGTGCAAGCAGGATGCAGACATCATGGAATGTTGTTCTGCCTCATGCGAATTCGGGAGTAATCGCGGGCGTAATTTTAGGAATCTCCCGCGCTGTCGGAGAAACAATGGCTGTCATTTTAGTCGCGGGAAATTCGCCGCATCTTACTTTTAATCCGCTGTCGAGCGTAAGAACGCTGACGTCGACAATCGCTATGGAGATGGGTTACGCGTCGGGCAGACACAGCGAAATGTTGTTTTCGATCGGTGTTACATTGTTTACGATTATATTAATTTTAAATAGTTTGATACTTTGGTATCGCAAAAGAATGGCAGGTGCGCAATGAGGAACGCGGAATGAAGAATGTATTAATAAAAAAAAGAAAAATTATTGACGGTTCATTATATTGCCTGATGGCGATCGTTATGGGCGGGGTCATTGCCGCTTTATTGTTTGTGCTGATTTACATTTTCAGATCGCAGGCAGGTTACTTAAACTTGTCGTTTTTGACAAGCGCGCAGACCGGGATTTTGCCGATGATAGTTACGACCCTCTATGTTGTGCTTGTTTCGATTGCTGTAGCGCTTCCGGTCGGATTGGCTACGGCGATTTTTTTAAATGAATACTGTTCCGCTTCGCAGCGCTTCGGCAATTCCAGCTTTATAAAAATTCTTCGGCTTGCGATTGAAACGCTTGCGGGGATTCCTTCTATAATATACGGGCTTTTCGGGCTTTTAATGTTCTGCCGGATGCTGAATTTCGGTCAATCGATAATCGCGGGTTCTTTAACTTTAAGCATCATGATCTTGCCTGTTATTATCAGAACTACGGAAGAATCCTTAAAAGCGATTCCCGATTCTTTCCGCGAAGGTTCTCTTGCGTTAGGCGCAACAAAGTTTCAGACAATCGCGCATGTTGTTCTGCCTTCAGCGCTTCCCGGAATTTTAACATCGGTGATTTTAGCGATCGGCAGGGTTGTGGGCGAATCCGCTCCCGTTCTGCTGACAGTCGGGCTTACAAAAAACATGCCGCGCACAATTTTTGAATCCGGCAGAACCCTTACCATTCACTTGTACTATTTAACAAACGAAGCGGTACGCCCGGAAGACTTCGGCATAGCTTTCGCGACAGCCTCCGTGCTGGTTATTCTTGTTGTAATAATAAACTCCGCGACAAAAATTTTAACTTCTACCTTCAGAAAAAAACTTGGAGATATTTAATATGAGCGATTATAAAATAGACGTGCAGAATCTTGATTTGTTTTACGGAGATTTTCAGGCTTTAATTAATGTTAACTTTACCATACACAAAGGCGATGTCGCGGCTCTAATCGGACCGTCAGGATGCGGAAAATCAACGTTTATCAGAATACTTAACCGCATGAACGATTTGATTCCTTCATGCCGCATAACAGGAAAAGCGCTGATGGACGGCAAAGATATTTACAATGATATGGATGTCACCGAACTTCGAAGCCGCGTAGGAATGGTGTTTCAAAAACCGAATCCGTTTAACATGACGGTGTTTGATAATGTCGCGTACGGCAAGCGAATGCAGGGAATCAAAGACAAGAGAACTCTTTCCGACATTGTGGAAACATCGCTTAAAAAAGCCGCTTTATGGGAAGAAGTAAAAGATCGTTTAAGAAAACCCGCTCAGGCGCTTTCCGGCGGACAGCAGCAGAGGCTTTGCATCGCGCGGAGTATCGCCATGGAACCGGAAATTATTTTAATGGACGAGCCGACCAGCGCGCTCGATCCGATCGCGACAGGCCGCATCGAAGAATTAATCGGAGAGTTAAAAAAAGAATTCAGCATAATTCTTGTTACTCACGCGATGCATCAGGCGTCAAGGGTGAGCAACAGAACAGCTTTTTTTCTTTTGGGTGAATTGATAGAGTATAATGATACAAGAGAAGTTTTTACAAACCCGAAAGACAAAAGAACAGAAGATTATATTTCCGGCAGATTCGGTTAAGGGGATACAAATGCAATCAAGAAAATATTTTAATGATGAATTAAAAAGGCTGCGTCAGGATATTTTAACAATGGCGACCAAAGTGGAAGAAAATCTGGGCAAGGCGCTTACCGCGTTAAGAACACGCAGCCCCGAACTTGCCGAAAAAGTGCGCGGCGATGACGCGGAAGTTGACGCGCTACAGATAAAAATCGAAGATGACACCGCAATGTTAATCGCCACGCAGCAGCCTGTCGCCCGCGATTTGCGCGAAGTTGTAACTATATTCAAACTTACAAGCAATATCGAAAGAGCCGGCGATTATGCCGTTCATCTCGCGCGGGCGGCGAAAAAACTCGCCAAGAAAAATGATTTGCCTTTTATCGTTCATTTGGAAAAAATGGCGGAGACAGGGCAGATGATGCTGCGTTCGGCGATTTCCGCTTACATGGCGCAGGATTCGCAGGCTGCCCGCGCCGCCGCCGGTATGGACATTAAAATTGACGCCGAGCATGAAGATTTAACAAAAAATATTTTAAAGTTAATGAAAAAAAATCCCGACCTCGTAAAAGGCGCGTTTCAAATTCTTCACACATCAAGTCAGCTTGAAAGGCTCGGCGATCATATTACAAATATCTGCGAAGCTGTTATTTACATGATAGAAGGCAAACACGAGGATCTAAATGAGTAAAGCTGTAATTCTGATCATCGAAGATGATTGTGCAATTCAAGAATTGCTGTCTCATACGATGTCGCGTGAAGGCTGGCAGCTTTATCAGGCTTTAACCGGAGAAGAAGGGATAAAGCTGCTTAAAACAAAAAATGTTAATTGTATACTTCTCGATATAATGCTTCCGGGAATTGACGGCTTAAAAGTTTTAAAAAAAATAAAAGAAATCGAAAACTGCAAAAATGTTCCCGTAATTATGACAACGGCAAAAGGAGAAGAGGCGGATATTGTTACGGGGCTTGAACTCGGCGCCGACGATTATGTTATTAAACCTTACAGCCCCAAAGTGTTAATCGCAAGAATCCGCGCGGCGCTCAGGCGTCAGGAAGAAAGCGGCGCGGAAAAACCGAATTCCGTTTTGCAGCAGGGAGAACTAAAACTTGACGCTGCGCGTCATTCGGCAACCTGCGGCGGCAGAGAACTCGATCTTTTTGCGACAGAGTTCGCGCTGCTTAAACATTTTTTAACTAACCCGGAAATTGTTTTTTCGCGTAATCAGATTATCGAGGCGATACACGGCTCTGATTATCCTGTTACGGATCGTTCCGTTGATGTGCAAATTCTCGGTCTGCGCAAAAAGCTCGGCAAAGCAGGCGACATGATCGAAACGATCCGCGGAGTGGGGTATAGGCTGAGAGTGAGTAATGATTAGATTAATAACGGGAGAATTTGTGTGACTATTTTTAAAAAGAGCTTGATAACTTTGGGATCGGCGGTTTTAGTTTTTTCGGCTGTTTTTATTTTATCCGTGCTGGTGTTTATGAATTCGCTTTATTATGATGTGAACATGGCAAGCTTAAAAAATACCGCGCAGACATTAATGACATCAATAGGAAATGATCGTTTGATCGAATTGTATGAACACGCAGATGATTATAATTTTGTCCGGTTAGATTTTCCGTTCAGCGCAGGCAGCGCTTACAGGCTTACTCTTGTTGCTGTTTCCGGTTATGTTGTGTGGGATTCTCATGTAATAGACGGGCTTGTCAATCACATAGATCGCGAAGAAGTTTCTTCGGCTCTTGAAGGTTTGGAAGGATTCTCGAAGCGTGATTCGATCAGCACGGGAATGAGGCAGATTTATTACGCGGCGCCTGTGTATGACAATAATCAGAAAATTCTCGGAGTGTTCAGGCTTTCGTTTACGATTCCCGAATTCAGCGCGAGAATTTCTCCCATTTTAATTCCTTTTATAATTTTTATTTGTTTCTTTATTATTGCCGCGTTCTGGGTAATTATTTTATATTCGCGGTCTCTTTCCGCATCGTTAGAAAGGCTTGTAAGCATAGCGCAGTCAAGCGCGGCGCTAAAAAGCTCGGAAGAAAATCTTCATGTAGTACCGGAATTTATCAGCCTTGAAAAAGCGATGCGCGCAATGGCGGAAGAGCTTAATCTTAGAATCGAACAATTAAAATCCGAAAGCGGCAGGCTGGAAGCGATACTTAACGGAATGTCCGAAGCTGTCTTCGCGGCTGATTCATCGCTGCATCTGCACCTTGTTAATCCGAAAGCCGGCGAACTTTTTAATCTTGGAAACTTAAAAATAAAATCAATGACCCTGCTCGAAGCGACGCATTCCACGGAACTTGTCGATACCGCGAAAAAAGCGATCTCGGGCGGAACTCCGATCGAGACGGAATTAACGTTTCATACGGGACTCGGCGCGCCGGGCAGTCAGACAAATTCCGGGCAGCATTTTCAGGTTTATGCTTCGCCGCTTATTTCCAAAACAAAAGATAAAAATGATGAAATTTTCGGAGTTGTTCTTGTGCTGCAGGAAATAACCCGCCTTGTAAAATTGGAAAGAATACGCAAGGATTTTGTCGCCAATGTATCGCACGAACTTCGCACTCCGATTCAGCTTATAAAAGGTTTTTCCGAAACTTTATACGATACGTTAAACGAAACCGAAATTAAAGATAAAGAAAAAATAATTCATTTTATCGGGATTATCAGCAAGAACTCAAGTTTGATGGAAAACCTTACCAACGATCTTTTAATTCTAAGCAGCCTGGAAAATAATTCGATTAACACGCGCGACATGGAAGAGTTAAAAGTCCTGCCTTTAATCGGCGAGGCTGTTTCGGCGGTTGAATATCAGGCGAAAAGAAAACAGATCGAAATTATTATAGACTGCCGCGAAGACCTTACGGCGAATCTTTACGGCTCTTTCATTATTCAGGCATTGATCAACTTGATTGATAACGGAATAAAATATTCACCTGAGAATTCTAAAATTTGGATTAATGCTTTTAATGATCAGGAAAATTTAATTTTTGAAGTGCGCGATAAAGGAATAGGAATTTCTTCCGAACATCTCGAACGGATATTCGAAAGATTTTACAGAGCCGATCGCGCAAGAAGCAGGGAAGCGGGCGGCACCGGGCTTGGGTTAAGCATAGTAAGGCATATCGCTTTGCTGCACAAAGGAAGCGCCGAAGCGGAGAGCCGCCCCGGCGAAGGATCGTTATTTAAAATTAAAATTCCGGTTTAGAATTAATAATCGCCTTCGGAAATTTCGAGTAACTCAACATCAAAAATTAAAGTCGAGTACGGAGGAATAATTCCTTGAATGCCGTCTCTGCCGTAAGCGAGAGCGGAAGGAATAAAGAGACGGTAATTGCTTCCCACGCTCATCAGCATTAAGCCTTCCGACCATCCTTCGATGACCATTTCGAGCGGAATGTAAGAACCGTCGTCTTCCGAACTGTCAAAAAGACTGCCGTCAATAAAGGTTCCCTTGTATTTTACTTTTACCAGCGAACTCAATACCGGTTTTTCGCCGCGTGCTTCTCTAATAACTTCGTATTGCAGTCCGCTTGGCTGTACATGAACGCCTTCGCGCTGACTGTTTGTAAAAAGAAATTCGTCTTCCATTCTGCGGTTATCATCCTGAAGCCTTTCCACTGCTTGCTGAAGCGCGGTTTCTACAATCTCGTACGCTTCCTGCTGGCTGAACTGCGGTTCTATGCCTTTTTCCAGCATCGATCTTAAACCTTCGGAAAAAGCTTCATAATCAAATTCGATCGGCATGGATTCGAGGTTGGCTCCCATTATCATGCCAAATGCATAACTTACGCGGGCTTGATCTTCCGCTGTTTTGTAATCTTCCTGAATGCCTCTTGCGAATAACGCTGCCGCCGCTGACAGCATGCAAATAAAAATAATTAATTTTTTCATCATTCTCTCCTATAAGATAATTTAATTTATACCTAGAAGTTCTACTTCGAATATCAATGTAGCATACGGGGGAATTACCTGCATCATGCCGCCGGGACCGTACCCCAGTTCTGACGGAATATAAAATCTGAAGTGACTTCCTACATTCATTAATTGCAGTCCTTCCGACCAGCCGGGAATTACCTGAGAAAGAAAAAAGTCCACAGGAACTCCCCGGGCATAAGAGCTGTCAAAAACTTCGCCGTCAACAAGAGTACCCTGATAATGCACTTTTACTTCATCGGTAATAACAGGTTTTGGTCCTGTTCCTTCGGAAATTATTTGATATTGAAGCCCGGATGAAGTGATTATAATCCCCGGTTGTCTGGCGTTTTCCGCTAAAAAAGCGTTTTCCGCAAGCATATACTCGACATTTCTTTCTTCCATTATAACGGCAAACGCTCTTTCGATTACATCGCTTGCTTGAGACATGTCAAAACGGGTGGTTTTACCTTTCATTATATCGCTCATACCCTTAATAAATTCGTCAATATTAGGAGAAATTTGACCGGAAATCATGTTTTGAAGGAATTCCGCGCCTACACTCATACCCAGCGCATATGACGCGTCTTTGTCCAGATTTTCCTCGGCGGGAAAAAGACTCGAATTGTTTCTTTCGCAGGCTGAAAATAACATCGATACGATTAAAAATACTGAAATAATCCAAAATTTATTCTTCATTTTCGAATAATAGCCTTTTTTTTCAGGCGTGAATAGCCCCGGTTTTTCTTTATTTCATTGTTTTTCGAAAAAAAAATTTATATATTGATATTGTAACTTTTATTTTATGCCGACAATTATAATGTAGGAAGGATAATTTCTATGAATGAAAATGCTTTAAAAAAAATCCTGATAGTAGATGATAATGAAGTGCATCTTGTGATTGCTGAAAACATACTAAAAGGAAAATTTGATGTTGTTACCGCAAAATCCGGGAAAGAAGCATTACTTTTAATTTCTAAAGGTCTTCTTCCAAACGTAATTCTTCTGGATGTATTGATGCCCGAAATGGACGGCTGGGAAGTTTTCAATAAAATTAAAGGTATCAGCCTTCTGCAAAATGTCCCCATAGCATTTTTAACTTCGCTCGACGGAATCAGGGAAAAACTTTATGCCTCGCGCATCGGAGCTGCGGATATGATTACAAAACCCTACGAAGGCGCGGAATTGATAAAACGAATCGAAACAATGCTCGAAACCAAATAAAAAATAGTTTTCTTTATCTTGTATATACCTCGCAACCGTGATAAAATCGATTATTATCACATAAAAAGCAGAGGAATAAAATGTCAAACAAGAACATTGCCATGATTGACGGTAATAACGCGGCGGCGCACGTTGCCCACGCGCTAAGCGAAGTAATCGCGATTTATCCGATTACCCCTTCAAGCCCGATGGGTGAGCTCTCTGACGAGTTTTCAGCTCAGGGGCGTAAAAACATCTGGGGAGCCATCCCGGTTGTCACAGAATTACAATCCGAAGCCGGCGCTGCGGCGGCTGTTCACGGAGCGCTTACTACAGGCGCGATGTCCACCACATTTACCGCTTCTCAGGGTTTGCTCCTCATGATTCCGAATATGTATAAAATCGCCGGTGAATTAACTTCTGCGGTGTTTCATATTTCGGCGCGCGCTCTTGCCACTTCGAGCCTTTCGATTTTCGGCGATCATCAGGATGTAATGGCTTGCCGCCAAACCGGCTGGGCTATGCTTTCATCCAA
>JGI24695J34938_10002748_pt1 | contig 12947 bp, 9 predicted proteins | sample TergutCo191P3_FD_34938 | JGI IMG/M metagenome (IMG submission 34938) | reverse complement strand
AGTTTTGTCTTGCCGTGATCGACATGTCCCATAACGGTAACAACAGGCGGGCGCGGAAGCATTAGCGCGTCTACATCAGAACCGGTTTCAATAACCGTCTCATCGTAAAGACTTACAATTTTTACATCCGCGCCAAACTCCGCGGCGAGTAAAGTCGCGGTATCCGCGTCAATCTGCTGATTGATAGTGACCATCTGCCCCATGCTCATTAATTTTGTAATCAGATCGGACGCTTTTAAATTCATTTTTCGCGCGAGCTCTGACACAGAAATTACTTCCATTATGTCGATAGATTTCGGGACGGGATTGGCGATATGGGTTATTTTCTTTTTTGTCTGGAGGAGTTTTTCCTCCATCTCGAGTTCTTTATCCTTGCGGTTATAAATCGGTTTTTTTGTTAAAAATTTTCGTTTCGCGGGTCCCTTGCCTTCTGGTAATGGTCCTGTGGGAGCCGGAGCCTGACCGCGGTTGCCGGTCTGAGGGCGGTTGAACCCTTGACCAAAGCCGGGCTTTTGCCCCGGCTTGGGAGGAAACGGCGGTCTTTGCCCCTGCGGACGCGGAGTAAAACCGGGTTTATTGCCATGCGGCTGAGAATGCGAGTGACCTCCCTCGTGGGGTTGTCTGTTGCTTCTGTTATGAGGACTTTGCTGCGGACGCGGAGGACGACTTTGCTGAGCGTGATTGCCGACTAATTTTCCGCCGACTCTTCCCGCGGCGGCTGCCGGCCGCTGAGCGATTGGAAAAGAGCTTACTCTTGATGTATTTTCATTTTCCCGCGAGGAAACTTGAGCTGGTTTTTTCGAGTCGTCATTTTTCTTAGCCTGCCCTGAAGGACTTCCTGAACTGACAACAACTTTTGACGGTGTTTTTTTCGGAGAGGAGGTTTGCGGTTTTTTCATTACAACTTTAACCTTTCTCCGTTCACCCTGCTCATTGGATGATTTTTCCGATGACGCGTCATGATCGCCTTGAGAATGCTTTATCAGCAGGGTTTTGGGTTTTTTTGTTTTGTCAGTTTCTTCCGCGGGAAACTTCGTTGGATTATCGGCCATAAATCCTCTTAGTCCTCCTCATCTTCATATTCAAAGCTAAGTCCAATTCCGCAGCTTGGACATGTTGTCATTTCCACAGTAATTTTCGCGCCGCATTCAGGGCATTCATATTCATCAGCGCCGGAATCATCTGTCTCTTGTTCTTCCTGTGTATCTTCTTTTGGTTCTTCCTCGATTATTTCTACATATTCTTCTATGAGTTTGCGAAGTCCGTCAAGCTCGGCGCGCGTTAAGCCCTTGGCTTCCAGCTCTTCTAATGTAAGGCCAAGGAAGTCTTCGATAAAATCAATGCCGTTATCAAGCAGGACACCCGCGAGGCGCGAATCCACGCCTGGAAGCTCGCTGATGCGGGATATTTCATCATCGATGTCGGTGTCGCCAAAAAGCTCCGATACAGCGCGGCGCGATTCCGCGGCGATGTCCATTTCAGCGAACTGCGATTCGGTTTTTACATCGATGTTCCAGTCCACAAGCCTGTTCGCGAGACGCACGTTTAATCCCTGCTTTCCAATCGCGAGAGAGAGCATTGAATCATTTACAACAGCAAGCGCCTGATGTTTACCCTCATCTAATATTATAACATCCCGGACTTCCGCCGGGGAGAGAGCGTTTTTTATAAAGCGCCTTGGGTCGGGATCGTATTTTAAAATATCGATTTTTTCGCCTTCAAGTTCTTTTATTACAGCCTGAATGCGCACGCCTTTTAACCCAACGCACGCGCCGACAGGATCGACATCGTCCCTGTTTGAGTAAACAGCGAGTTTTGTGCGGAAGCCTGGCTCGCGCACAATTTTATGTATCTCAACGGTTTTATCATAAATCTCCGGAACTTCAAGCTCAAATATGGCGCGGACAAAATCAGTATGAGTTCTTGATAACACAATCTGAAGCCCCGATGAATCTTTTTTCACTTCCGCGATAAGCGCTTTTATTCTGTCGTTTACATGATAAATCTCGCGCGGAGACTGATATTTTTTGGGAAGAATTCCCTCAATTTTTCCGATGTCAACATAAATGGCGCCGTTACGCTCGCGCTGATAATAACCTATGATGATTTCGCCTTCTTTATCTTTGTACTCTGAGAAAAGCGAATCTTTTTGTATATCCCTAATTGTCTGGTGCGTTTTTTGTTTCGCGCTTTGAACGGCGATACGGTCAAATTGTTTTGGATCGATTTCGACAAGTATTTCATCGCCGATTTCCGCTTCCGGGTCTATATTTTTAGCTTCGTCAAGATCAATCTCGATTACAGGATCATACACTCCGTCCTGTTCCACGATTTTTTTTCTCGCGAAAAGCGTAACTTCCAAATTATCATCATCAAACTGCACAACCGCGTTATCCGCGTTTCCAAAACGGTGTTTATACGCGGCTATTAGCGTGTCTTCTATTGTTCTTAAAATCAGCTCTTCAGGTATTCCTTTATCCTGGTTTAACTGACGGATGGCTTGCGACATATCTGTTCCCATCTTAAACCTCCTGTGACGAGCCTGAGACAGAGCTGACGCCGCTGTCCAACTTTGCTTTCGCGATTATATCAAACGCCAAATTCAAGGCTCCTTTATTAGTTTTTATGATAATTCCTTTTTCATCGGCTGACTCAAGCAGACCCTGAGACCAGTCGTTTATATCTGTACGGTAACACCGCACTCCCCTTCCCTTATAAAACGCGAACTCCGCGCTGTCTTTTATAAGACGATCTATCCCCGGCGATGATACTTCAAGATGGACATCCTGACTATTAAGCGCGATTTCAAGCCGCGGCATAACGCAGCGGTGAACTTTAGCGCAGTCATCGGTGCCGATACTCTTGCCGTTATAAATCACAACCCTGACCTGTACGTTCCCTCTTGACCTTGAAATTACAAGCTCCAAAAGATCATACTTAAGCCCGTCAAGAACAGTTTTAAGCTGCTGCCTTACAGAAGCTGTTTCCTGATTTTCTTCCTTCCCTGCCCAGCGCATGAACCTCCCATCCTTTTCAAGCGTCTCAGTATAAAAAAAAGGGCTTTTGGAGCCCTTTTTAAATGAAGAATTATACTAATGTCAAAATATACTATTTATTAAATTTTGTCAATAGGATTTTAATTTTTTTTTATTTTAAGAGCCTATTTCAAAATTAACCGGATTTTTAGGAAAACGCTTTTTACATAGTTAAGAGTCAGGAATTTTGGTATAATCGATTTATGAGTGTTTTCGCGATTTATGTCGAGAAGAAAAAAGAGTACGCGATGGAAGCCGCGTCTGTGTTATCCGATTTACAGCTTGGTCTTCAACTGGAAAACATAAAAAATGTCAGAATCATTAACCGCTATTACGCGGAAAATATCAGCGAAGAAGATTTTAATAAAGTTAGAAACACAATTTTTCATGAGCCGCCTGTAGATAAATGTTATGATACAATGCCTGATTTAAAAGACGCTTTTGTTTTCGCTGTCGAGTATCTTCCCGGACAGTTTGATCAAAGGGCGGACTCATGCGCTCAGTGTATCTCCCTTGCCACAGGCAAAGAAAGACCAAATATTTCCTCATCTAAAATTTACGCTGTTTACGGCGATTTTACGGAAGACGCTTTTAACAAAATTAAGTCATGGCTTATTAATCCTGTAGAAAGCCGCGAGGCTTCTCTTATAAAACCGCTAACGCTTATGTTAACTTATCCGCGGCCATTAGATGTCGGCGTAATTAACGGTTTTATAACTTTCTCTTTGCCTGAACTTGAAAAATTACATAAAGACATGAATCTCGCGATGGATTTATCGGATTTATTATTCTGCCAAAAATATTTTAAAAACGAAGAAAAACGCGACCCTACAATAACGGAAATAAAAGTTTTAGATACTTACTGGTCCGATCACTGCCGTCACACGACATTTTTAACGGAGCTTAAAGATATTTTAATTGAGGATGATGTTATCAGCTGTAGCTACGCCAATTATTTAAACCTGCGCGCTTCGCTTGGAAGAAACCAAAAGCCGGTTACATTGATGGATATCGCGACAATAGGCGCTGCCGCCCTCAAGCGAAAAGGACTGCTCTCCAATCTTGACGAATCGCCGGAAATAAACACTTGCTCTGTAAAAATTAAAGTTGACATTGACGGAGAGGATCATGACTGGCTTTTAATGTTTAAAAATGAAACGCATAATCATCCTACCGAAATAGAGCCTTTTGGGGGAGCTGCGACTTGTCTTGGCGGTGCTATCCGCGATCCGCTTTCGGGAAGAAGCTTTGTTTATCAGGCTATGCGCCTGACAGGCGCTTCTACCCCTTTAAGAAGCGCTAACGATACGCTCCCCGGGAAGCTTCCGCAAAGAAAAATATGCAGAACCGCCGCCGCCGGATACAGCTCTTACGGAAACCAGATAGGACTCGCGACAGGTCTTGTTCATGAAATATATCATCCTGGCTATGAAGCCAAACGCATGGAGATAGGGGCTGTGATAGGAGCCGCTCCCGCGGAAAACGTTATAAGAAATACGCCAGAGCCTTTTGACGCTGTAATATTGCTCGGCGGAAGAACAGGCCGCGACGGAATCGGCGGCGCAACAGGCTCCTCAAAATCACACACAGAAACCTCGCTTTTTACCTGCGGCGCCGACGTGCAAAAAGGAAACGCTCCTGAGGAACGCAAAATTCAGCGGCTCTTGCGCGATCCGTCCGTTACGCGAATGATCAAGCGCTGCAATGATTTCGGCGCGGGGGGCGTCTGCGTCTCCGCGGGAGAGCTCGCCGATGGTCTTGTAATTGATCTTGATAAAATCTTAAAAAAGTACGAAGGTCTTGACGGAACGGAACTCGCGATCAGCGAAAGTCAGGAAAGAATGTCTTTGGTAGTTTCCAAGGATGATGTTTCCGCGTTTATCAAATCAGCCGGAAATGAAAATCTTGAAGCGACTGTAATCGCCGAAGTCATTGAGGAAAAACGCCTAATAATGAAATGGAGAGGAAAAACAATTGTTAACCTCTCAAGAAATTTTGTTAATTCAAACGGGGAAACAAGGTCAAAAAATGTTCATGTAAAAAAAATTAATGATACCACAAGCCGCGCTGTAAGTCAGAGATCGGAATTAAAAACCGAAAGCGATTTATTAAAATTCGCGGGCAGTTTAAATATATGTTCGCGAAAAGGCCTTTCTGACATGTTTGATTTCAGCGTAGGAGCCGCGGCCGCGGTCTCTCCCTACGGCGGAAAATATCAACTAACGCCAACGCAGGGAATGGCGGCGAAAATTCCTGTTTTAAAAGGAGAGACAAAAACCTGCTCTCTTATGACATGGGGATTTGATCCGGAAATTTCTGAGAAAAATCCTTACTACGGGGCGGTTTTTTCCGTTGTTCATTCTGTGGCTAAAATTGTCGCGATGGGCGGGAGCAGAAAAAGCGCGTATCTTACATTTCAGGAATACTTTGAAAGGCTGCGCGACGATCCTTCGCGCTGGGCAAAGCCTTTCGCGGCTCTTTTAGGAGCGCTTGACGCGCAGCTTGGCTTGCAGGTAGCCGCGATCGGCGGCAAGGATTCAATGTCAGGAAGTTTTACAAAAAATGACGGAACGGAAATTAACGTTCCGCCTACATTGGTTTCTTTCGCGGTATCAACTCAAAAAATAGAAAATATTATAACTCCCGAATTTAAAAAAGCGGGTAACAATGTTTATCTTTTAAAACCGCCTGAAGCATTTATAAGTAATTACGATTTTGATTCGCTTTGTAAATATTTTGATATAATCGAAACGTTAATTAATCAGGGTGTGATTATTTCAGCGTGGGCAGCGGGACAGGGAGGAACCGCGGAAGCTGTATTAAAAATGTGCTTTGGCAACCGCTTGGGTTTTTATAGCGACAGCGATCTATTTTCAAGCTCAGGTTTTAGCGGTATTGTAGCGGAAATACAAGGCGGATTAACGTTAAAATCAGACGAGCTGGAAATTGAGCGTATTGGGAAAACCACAGACGCGTACTTGTTAAAAACAAAATCAATCGAAATGTTATTCTATCAAATACAACACGCGTGGGAGAAAACATTACAGCCTGTATATCCTTATTTAATTAAACAGGAGGGAGTTACAGAAACATTTAACTATAAAAATGATGATATACCGCGAAAATCAATCAATATAAAAAATGAGAAACACTCAAAACCAAAATTCCTTATTCCAGTATTCCCCGGGACTAACTCAGAATATGACAGCGCGAAAGCGGTTGAAAAAGCCGGAGGGACAGCGGAAATATTTGTTATACGAAATTTAACGCCTGATGACATTAATAGCAGCGTAAAAAATTTTTGCAAGGCCTTATCTTCCTCGCGGATTTTGTTTATTCCCGGAGGATTCTCAGGAGGCGATGAACCTGACGGCTCGGGAAAATTTATTACGGCTTTTACGCGCAACCCTGATGTAACGCTCGCTGTAATGGATTTACTCAATAAAAGAGACGGCTTAATTCTTGGAATCTGCAACGGGTTTCAAGCGCTAATAAAACTTGGCCTTGTTCCTTATGGGGAAATCCGCGATATGACAGACGACTCCCCTGCTCTTACATATAACGCTATCGGGAGGCATCAGTCTGTTTTAGTTAATACAAGAATTGTCTCTAATAAATCACCGTGGCTTTGCCATTTACGGCAAGGAGAACAATTTATAGTTCCTGTTTCTCACGGCGAAGGCCGTTTTACCGCCGATATTTCTTTGATTCGCGCGCTTGAAACCTCCGGGCAGATTGCCACTCAGTACGCTGACTATGAGGGAAACGCCTCGCGGGATATCCGCTTTAATCCTAATAATTCCGATTATTCAATCGAAGGAATAACATCGCCTGACGGCAGAGTTTTTGGACGCATGGCGCATAACGAACGTTTTGATGAGGGCCTTTACAAAAACATACAAGGCATCAAGAAGATGGACATTTTCCGCGGCGCTGTAACTTACTTTAAATAGCCGATTTTAATGCTTAAAGTGCCTTGTTCCTGTGAACACCATCGCGATTCCGAGTTTGTCGCACGCCTCTATTGATAATTTATCGTTAACGGAGCCGCCGGGCTGAATAATCGCTTTAATTCCGGCCTTTGAAGCCTCGTTAACAATGTCGGCAAACGGGAAAAACGCGTCCGAAGCTAAAACTCTCGCGGGTTCAGCGTTCGTCCACGGGCTTCCGCCCATATCAAAACTATCCTTTGAAGCGTTTTTTACCGCTTCCCCGCTTCTTAATAACGCGTCTTTAGCCGGCCAAATCCTGTTAACCTGTCCGCCTCCAATGCCGGAAGCGGAAAGCTCTTTAACAACCATGATCGCGTTTGATTTCACAAAAGTAACAGCCCTCATTCCAAAGATCATGTCGGCGATATCGGATTTCTCGGGGGCGGTTTTTGTAACCACATCCCATTTTTCAAGAAGAATCTTATCCGTTTTCTGCGCCAAAAGCCCTCCGTCCACCGATGTATACTCAAAAATATCCTTAGGCGCTTTGTTTATTTTTATGATTCTTAAATTTTTCTTTTGCTTTAAAATATTTAAAGCTTCATCATCAAAATCAGGAGCGGCGATAATTTCAAGAAATATTTCGCTTAACATTAAAGCCATCGCCTTATTTACCGCGGCGTTACACGCTATTATCCCGCCGAAAATCGAGACAGGATCGCAGGCGAAAACTTTTCTGTAAGCCTGCGTAAGCGTATCACCTAACGCGATCGCGCAGGGAGTGTTGTGTTTTACAGCGGCGCAGCATACGCTGTCTTTCGCGGCGTCATCAATTTTTAAGCGCTTTACTTCTTTATACCCAAAAGGAGATGTATTATCTTTTTTAAACCCGAAAGCGCAGACAGCCTTCCACGCGATGTCAAGATCCTTTATATTGTTATACCCCATCTCCTTTCCGTGAAGCTGTTCAACGCTTCCAAACGCGCCATGGCGGTCAGCGTTAAGGTATAAAGCCGCGCTTTGATGAGCGTTTTCACCGTAACGCAGGACTTGCCTCATTTTTAAGGATTGAGATAAAAACTCAGGATAATCCTCATTTAATAAATAGCGCGAGATCGCGGCGTCGTAAGCGGATGTAAGATTAAAAACTTTTCCAGCCAGACGTTTTCGCGATTTCTCAGGAACATCGCCTTTTTCCAAACCCTTAATTACGGATTTGTAATCGGCGGGGTCAGTTAAAACAATCACATCATTAAAATTTTTAGCGGCTGAGCGCAGCATCGCGGGACCGCCAATATCGATAAATTCTATTTTTTCCTCATCGGTTACGCTGGATTGAACTTTATCAAAAAACGGATAAAGATTCACGCAGACAAGATCGATAGTCTCAAGCTTTAAATTTCTTAATGCGCTGATATGTTCTTTAACATCCCGGCGCGCGAGAATACCAGCGTGAATCGCGGGATGAAGCGTTTTAACGCGTCCGTCAAGACACTCAGGAAATCCTGTTACAGAATACACATCCTTTACGGGGATTTTGTTTTCCTGTAAAAATTTGGATGTTCCTCCTGTCGATATAATCTCCCACTTAGATTTAACTAAAAATGAAGCTAATTCTAAAATTTTATCTTTGTTATAAACGCTGATTAACGCCTTTTTTTTCATATTATTTCCTTATAAACCATGGAATTATCGCGCTTACCGTTTTTTTCTTATAATTTTTATACTCCGGGTATTTTGAAGATGTAATGCTTTCTGTTAATATTGTGGAGCCTAAAAAAATAAATGATAATATTACCGCGCCGAAAATTCCTGAACCTGCCGGATCCCGCGTAAATACGAACGCTGACAACCAGATAACCCACCAAAAACCCAGCTCGCCAAAATAATTAGGATGCCGGCATAATGAGAATAACCCACGCGAGAGAAAACCGTTTTTAACATCAGATGAATATTTTGACGGATAATCTTTTTTCTCAAAAGCCGATTTTTTCGCGGAATGGAAATTCCACTGCTGCTGATCCGCGATAAACTCAAAACATATAAATAAAAATCCAATAGCGCAAAAAACCCAAAACAAAACCGGAATGTTTAGCGCGGAATAAATCGTTAACGCGTAAACAGGATAAGTGAAAAGCGCGAATAATCCCGTCTGAAATAAACATATAAAAACTAAATTAAATAATTGCCATAAAACAGGATTAGTGATTTTTTTTCGTAGGTATACCCAGCGGTAATCCTCTTCGCCTTTATACCCGCCTTTCCTCGCGAAATTAAAGGTCAGCCTAATTCCCCAGATTGTTATCAGTACCGCCGCGGCGCGTGGAGCCGGAGCGCCGCTTCTGACAGCGTAATAAATCGCGAAACAAACAGGCAGAACGCTCCACATCCTGTCAATCCACGAGTAATCCCCTGTTATTATCCCGAATAAAAAAGACGCCGCCGCGAAACCTAAAGCCCAAAGACTGACAACAAGAAGCGCGTTGGCGCTTGTTATAAAATTTAATAATAATGATATTCCGCCGGAAAAAGGTATCATTACAGCGGCTGAAATAATGATACCTGTAAAGATGTAAAAAATAAATTTTTTCATATTGATCAGCGTATTAAAACTTCCGCGTAAAAGGCAGCGGCTTTCGCATCCTGATCAATAAAGTTATCGGAATTATCACATAAGGAAGATTGAATGAGAGAAATTTAACCGGGTTTTCAGTTCTCCATTCAGGTTCTCCGAAGAATTCAACTCCAAAAACAATAATGCCTGTATTACACGCTATCATTGTCGCGTAAATTACGCAAAAAAGCTGAATACGATTCCATCCGCGCCATAAAGATACCACAAGGATCGCGTAGAAAGGCATATAAACAAACGCGGACAAGCTGATAATTATTTTCATCCAAAACGGAGGATTTTGAAATAATTTATCAGTTCCTCCGTCCGCGTACCAATGGTTCGCGTTCACGATAAAGTTGGCGGAGGGGTTATCAAAATTGATACCCAGAGCCGGAACCATGTCCGCGATGCAGGAAGTGATAAAAAAGAGAGAAAAGACCACCATATAAAAAATGTCTACAGGCCTTTCACGAAGGGATAAATTACGAGTTGATTCTAAATTCGCTTTATTCATAATACGTTTAGTATATATTTCTCGATTTTTTTTGTCAAATACTTAAAATAAACAAATTTTCATAGGCTTTTTTAGAACTAAGCGAGCATTAAAAAGCTCACTTGACAATACAATATATATATTGTATATAATTTTTATGACGGCAAAAGAAATTATGAAGATTCTCAAAACAAATGGATGGGAACTGGTGAGAGTCAGTGGTTCCCATTATGTTTTTGATAAACAAGGATGCCGTCCCGTAACCGTGCCGTTTCATGGGAACATAGATTTAGGTATCTTGGGAAAACGCGTTCTCAAGCAAGCAGGAATAAAAGATTAGGAGGCTATAAGATGGTTTACTATTGCAAAATAAAGAAGGAAGGGGAAATGTATTTGGTTGATTTCCCGGATATGCCAAATGTTTTAACATATGGTCTTTCAGAAAAACACGCCCTTGAAATGGCAAAGGAAGCGCTGGAAGCAATCCTTGAAGTAGAAATTTCCAAAGGGTTGTCAATCCCTCCGCCTGTTTTTTCAGAAGGCTATCCAATATCTGTTTCAAGCCATATCGCGTTGTCGTTGCAGCTCCGCGAACTCCGCGGAGAACAAAGCCAGACGGATATAGCGCGGAAACTCGGTCTTTCTTATCAGGCATATCAACGGCTTGAAAATCCGCGTAAAGCGAACCCGACCGTAAAAACTTTGGAAAAAATAGCGAATGTTTACGGCAGGGAATTGATGATAGCGTTGTAAATCAACCGAAGAAAACCGACTATGCGCGTTTATTGTGCGGTTATTCTGCGAGCCTTGACACTTCCTGCGATTTATGCTATTTATACAATATCAATAAAGGCAGGGTTTGAGATGAAACCACGTTTTTAGGGATTGTTTTCGAACTTATATGGTAGAAAACAGGAAGAATTTTTTCGCGGCCTTGGTGGAACTGGTAGACACGCTAGCTTGAGGTGCTAGTGCCGAGAGGTATGGAAGTTCGAGTCTTCTAGGCCGCATTTAATATAAATTCTTAGATCAAAGGTGGCTTCCTAAAACCCCGAATGGGCAGTCACCTTTCATTGCTATGGATATAAATTTTTACTTGGCAGAAATAACAGGTAAAATATCGAATAGCGTCAATTAAGTAATCTTCAATGAAATTTATTTTTTACAGGAACACTCAAATTTTCTATCGCCAATTAATCTGTCGCTTACTAATATTATATTATTTCCCTGATATGAAATTGTCGGAATAGCGCGATAACCGTAAATATAATGAGTAAAATTACTTTCCAGTTGATCGACTGTTAAAGCCCTTCTGGAGTTGTAAGCGGGATCAAGTATATGAACTACCCCTTTGTTTTCATTATATCCGGTAAATAATATTGTATGGGTAGTATATATATTTTCTAACGCGTTAATAATCATTATCGCGGGAATCTGATTATTTTCGCAGTAATCAAGTATTGTTTTTAGATCAATAAACTGTATGATACTGGCGTATAAACCATTATTTATCAAATATTTTGTCATTCTCTCAATAGAATTTCCGCGGCTGTGAGTTAAACTCCTTACTTCATTATAAATATCCATAATATTTTCTGACTGTGAAAAATAATAATTCATCACCATTTTTACTGTTATAGCTCCGCATATATAACTGCCTGGCGCTTGCTGTATATTTTTAATTAAGCTGAGTTTCCTTCCTGATGGATCTCGCGGTAAACTGTCATTTGGCGCGTTATATATATTTCTAAATATTTTTTCTTCGTTTACGGCGGCGAATATTGAAGATATTATCACCAGAAAACAAAAAATAGCTATAGCTGTAAATATTTTATTGTTTCCTAATATCATATTTATATACTACAGCGGAAATGACGCAGACACGACAACAGGTAATTTAATAGCGGCTAACTCTTTCAATGATTCATCTCCAATAAAAAATCATCCAGTAAATTAAAATCTACTCTTTCTTTATAAAACGTAAATAATAAAATCGCCTTTTGATAAAATATCTCATCGTTTTTCGCTTTTTGTAAAAAATTATTTTTTGTACGTTCAAGTCCCATATAATGACCAAACACTTCAGCCCTGTCTTCTTTGGGATTTAATCTCGCGTAATCACTTATAAAACCTGAATGAGTGCTTTTGTCGCTTGCTTCAAATAATTCCCGCCACTGCGCCCATTCAATAAAATATCTGTCAAAATATCTATAATCGACAAGATGCTGTATTTCATGATGTAACGCTCTTATAAAATAATCATCTGACATATAATTAATATTAATAAAAATAATATTATGATCATAAATATAAGTGCCTCCAAGTCTGCCTTTACCAGCTACATCCAAATTCTGGACAATTGAAATTGTTTTTAAATTTTGTTTCACAAAAAAACCATCCGGATATCTTTTCATTTCAGATTTTATTAAATCTTTATAATATTGATTTCTTTCAGGTTCTATTAAATCATAAGTTACAACATTTCTTCCTATGTTATTAATATAATCAAATCTTATTAATACCCCGAGAAATTCTTCATTGGCATAATTAATCTCAATTTGCTTTTCTTCTTGTTTAACTTCATTAATTATAATATCGTCAACTTTTTTTGAAGCCGGGCAGGCTGATACCGCGAATATTAACAATGTTAATAAATATCCGCAGAGCAGAGCTCTGCGGTATTCCTAACCAAGCAATCTAAGCGAATAACTCCAATTAGCAGTTTTCGTATATTTTTCCATAATAATATATTATTATACTCGCATTATGTTCTTTACGGATGAGCTTGCTTGCTCATCCTACTACTATACATACTGTCTACAGCCGCAGCAAAGCTGCGGGGTATTAAACCGTATCGGCTACGCCTAAATAAA
>JGI24695J34938_10002742_pt1 | contig 12963 bp, 8 predicted proteins | sample TergutCo191P3_FD_34938 | JGI IMG/M metagenome (IMG submission 34938) | reverse complement strand
GCAACTCAGGTAAAAGCCGCGATTGACGCGACCATCGAACTCGGCGGCTCAGGCTACACTTTCTGGGGCGGACGCGAAGGCTACATGAGCCTCCTCAACACAGACCTCAAAAGAGAAAAAGAAAATCTCGCGCGCTTCCTCACAATGGCAAGAGACTACGCGCGTAAGCAGGGTTTCAAGGGCGTGTTCTATATCGAACCAAAACCGATGGAACCGACAAAACATCAATATGATTTTGACACTGAAACCGTCATCGGCTTTTTGCGCCAGTGGGGTCTTGATAAAGATTTCCGCATGAACATCGAAGCCAATCACGCCGAGCTTGCGGGACACGATTTCGCGCACGAGCTTGAAACAGCGGCTGTAGCCGGTTTCTTCGGCTCTGTAGACGCGAACCGCGGCGATTGGGTAAACGGCTGGGACACGGATCAATTTCCGATCAGCTATTACGAAACCGCGCTGGCAATGTACACAATTCTTAAAGTAGGCGGCTTTACAGTAGGCGGTCTTAACTTTGACGCGAAAATCCGCCGCAACTCTGTAGACTCGGCTGATCTTTTTGTCGCTCATGTCGGCGGCATGGACGCGTTTGCCGTCGGTCTTCAGATCGCGCAGCGCATCATTGATGACGGAGTTATCCCAGGTTTTGTTAAAAATCGTTATGCGTCATTCACAACCGGAGACGGCGCGAAATTTTCCAAAGGCGAACTTTCTCTTGAACAGCTCGCGAAAATCGGAGCAGACGCGGGCTACGGCAAGACCGGCTTAACAAGCGGCAAGCAGGAATATTTAGAGAATGTTCTGAATAGTTATCTGTTGGGATTGTAATTCAGAGAAAGAAATTAATTAACAGAGAGCAAAACCTCCAAAGGAAACTTTGGAGGTTTTTTTTTAAGTTGAATATCTCGTAACAGGAAAAAACCCTGCTAAGAACACGCTCTCTTCTTCATTGCCTGCCGATATACAGGAAATTGTATCCGAGGCTAAACAATTAAATTCTAAAAACCTAACCGAGGTTTTTAGAGGTTCCCATTATTTATAAACAACTACCCCATACGGCGGAAGGGTAATCATATCGTGAAAAATCTTTCCGCTGAGCATATCGCGGTATTCGCGCCCCGGAATTAAAATCTCAACTTCATTATTATTAAAATTCATTACAAAAACGAAATCGCCGCGTTTCTGAACAGATACTCCGGGCGGAGCGATCCACGGAACGCAGGAGGTTACACCATATTCGGAGGATAATCCGCGGTAAAAAATATCGAGAAATTCCTGTTCAGCGCGGGCACATAAATAATAAGCCGTGCCTTCCTTATATTTGTTTACAGTGAGTGCGGGAAAATCAGCTTCCGGTTCATTAAACATAGAAATAACCTTCGCTCCGCTTAAACGAACCCGATCCGCGAAATGAGAAACTTTCCACATGCGCCCGTTCATGTTAAACGAAATCGATTCATAATCCGCGATTGTTTCCGATTCTTCAACAGCAATTCCAAATACGTCTTTCAAATTGCCGGGCGTTCCGCCGAGATAACAGAGATCGTTTTCGTCGACAAAACCTGTCAGGTAGGTTGCAACCGCAATTCCGCCCTGTTCAACAAAGGCGCGGATTTTTACCGCTGCGGTTTCGCTTAACATGTATAGCATCGGCAGAACAATTATTTTATAGCGGGAAAAATCAGAATACTCAACGCCGATTACATCGCAGGGAATATTCGCCATCCAAAAAGCCCCGTAATGGGCGATACATTCTTTCTGATAATTTTTTTCGATGTTGCGCGTTAATTGCGCATTATCCAATGCCCAGCCGTTTTGAAATTCATAAACAACCGCGGCGCGTGTTTCGCTTTCTGTTCCGGCAGCGGAGTTAATCTGCTTCAACAGAGAGCCGGTCTTCGCGGCTTCGCGGAAAATCCGCGTGTCGTTGGAATTAAAATGGGTAACTACAGCGTCATGAAATTTTTCAGCGCCGCCGCGGCTCTGCCGCCACTGAAAATACTGCACAGAATCCGATCCGTGAGCGACAGCCTGCAATGACGAAAGAATATGCATCCCGTTTCTTTTTTTCTTGCTCGCTCCCTGCCAGTTGACTGCTCCCGGGCTCGATTCCATCATTAAAAAAGGTTTGTTTAAGTACGATCTGCAAAGATCATGAACAAAAGCGGCTTTAATCGCCGCATATTCATCATCGCTTTTTGAATGCCACTCGGGATAATTATCCCAGCTTATAATATCAACATGCCGCGCGAACTTATGGTAATCAAGGCCGACATCCGGCATTTGAAAATTGGTTGTAATTGGAATATTCGGCGTTATGCGTCGAAGCGGCTCGCATTCCGCAAGAAAAAAATCTATAGTTTGATCGCTTGTAAAACGCTGCCAGTCAAGCATAAGGGCGTGAATCGAAATGTCTGCCGGAAAAATTTGTTCCCATGACGTATAACGATGACTCCAGAATGATGTATACCACGCCGCGTTAAGGGCATCGAGAGTTTTATAGCGGTTTTTAAGCCATGCGCGGAACGCGTCAATGCACTGCGGGCAGTAACACGGCATTCCGTTATATTCATTGGATATATGCCAGAGAATCAGCGCGGGATGAGAGCCGTAACGCTCAGCAAGCTCTGTGTTAATCCGAGCGCATGCTTCGCGGTATTTAACGGAAGTGCGGCAGTGGTTGTGCCTTCCTCCGTGGCGATGACGCCTGCCGTTAGCCGACATTTGGCATACTTCAGGGTATTTCTCGGAAAGCCATGCCGGCTTTGAGCCGCTTGGAGTCGCGAGAATTATTTTTTGCCCGTTTTTATAAAGCCGTTCAAAACATGTATCAAGCCAGTCAAAATTAAAAACGCCTTCGTCCATTTCCAGCATCGACCATGAGAAGATGCCTACAGACAGAACATTAACATTCGCGTCATTAAAAAAGCTTAAATCACTTTCGAGAATTTCAGGAAAATCAAGCCACTGTTCGTAGTTGTAGTCAGCGCCGTGGAGCAGACCGTGGATTTTCAATCCGTGGATTTTCAATCCGTGCGGGAATCCCTCATTATGAGGATCGATCATTCTTTGACAGCTCCCATCATCAATCCGTCAAGAATTTGTTTCTGAGATATAAAGAACAGAACAACGACAGGTATCGCCGCGATAATTGTTCCGGCAGTTACAATTCCCCAGTTAGTGTCAAAGCGTTCCTGAGTAAACTGATAGATCCCGACCATTACAGTTATTTTATCATTGCCTTTTAAGATCAGGTTAGCGATTATAAAATCGCCGTATGTGCTCATAAACGCGAGAATGGCGACAGTAACAACCATCGGTTTAATAATCGGTAAAATTATTTTCCAGAAAATCTGAAAATATGACGCTCCTTCTATTAACGCTGATTCATCCAGCTCTACAGCAATTGAATCAATGTAAGATTTTACCATCAATATATTTATGCTCATTGCCCCCGCGACATACAAACAAATAAGCCCGCCGTGTGTGTTAAGACCGATAAACGGAATGTAATTGCCGAACTGCTGCATCATAACGAAGATCGCGATCATCGCGAGAATTCCGGGAAAGATATTAAGAAGCATAATGCTCATCATCACTCCCCTTTTCCCGGCAAAACGAAAACGCGAAAGAGCGTACGCCGACAGGCAGGTTAAGATTACGATGATGGTCACAGCGATTGACGATACCTTAAAGGAATTAAACATCCATTTGCCGAACGCGAGATTCGGATTTGATAAAAGGTCGCGGTAATTATTCACGGTAAGGCTTGAAGGAAGAAGGTTTGCGCCTAACAGAGAACGCGCAGGGTTGAAGGAAGTCGCGATGATCCAGAAGAAAGGAAGCACCGCGAAAATAATTAAAAGAACCGCGACTGCGTATTTACCGGATGCCGCAATAATTTTTCTTTTATTCATTTTTGCTTTTTTCATTTAACGGACATCCCTCATGGTTTTAAGATTTAATGTCTGGAAAAACACCATTAACGCGACAAGAACGAAAAGCATAACTGAAATTGCCGCGATAAAACCATAATCGGCGGCATTTGAAGAACTGAAACCCAAGCGGTAGATAAACGAAATTAAAATATCGGTATATCCCATCGGCACAGCCGTATCCGCCATTGCCGGAAGCCCGGCGTTAAAGCCCCACACGAGCGTAAAATTATTAAAGTTAAAACAGAAAGAGGCGATTACAAGCGGAGATAATATACGCATCAAAAGAGGCAGAACGATTTTCCAGACTATAGTGAAAGGACCCGCTCCGTCAATCGCCGCGGCTTCAAAAAGTTCGCTGTTGATTGACTTTAACGCCCCTGAGGCTAACACATAAAAATACGGATATGATAGATATACATTGATCATTATCAGGGCGACGCGGGTAAGAGTTACATTTGTAAAAAACATCGGTGTAACGCCGAAGAGAGAAGAAATTGTCGTAGTAACAAGACCCATATTTTCATTTAACAGCGCTTTCCATATCATGATCGAAACAAGCACCGGAATTGGATAGGGAATGATCAGCAGAGAGCGGATAATGCGGCGGTACTTCAGGTTGTCAAACAGAAGGGCGATCATTAAGCCGATTCCAAAACTGATTAAAACTGAAAATAAAGAAAATAGAATATTCCAAATAAGAACGCCGAACACTGGTTTTAAGAAACCGGGGTTGCCAAGAAAACGCGCGTAGTTTTCCCAGCCAATACCCACCATATAACCGGGCGTAAGCGTACTTCCGCGGGAAGACGTATATGTGCCTCTTACAGGGCGGAATACTTCGCCGCTCCGGTTATCAGTCATTGTGTCCGCGCCGCTGTCGTAATTATAAACAGGAAGCTGCACCGCGACTTCCTGCATTGAAATAACCATGATAGTTTCAGGAGGACGCCCAAATTGAATTTGTCCAAGGGCGCTCAGGCTCTGCATGGTTTTCGCGAGGTTCATTTTTTCAAAACCGTCAATTTCATTCGGCGGACCTGCCGGTATTTCTACAGGCTCCGGAAGGCTGCCGGGTCTTACTTTGAAAAAACCGTCCTCTTCTTCGATTAACAGCAGATAATCATTTCCTCTATTATACGCAGTCCAAGTCCACGGAAGTTTATCTTCGGGACTGTACATCTCTCTTGTAAGCCTCTGAACAGCCTGAGTCTTTGTTAAGAGGTGACCTCCGCTCATGTTTGTAAAGGAAAGATAGAATGTGTAAAAAATCGGGTAGATGGTAAAGATCAAAACCATCGCCATAGCGGCGGCAAGCCACCGCCACGCGATAAGTTTTTTACGTATTGAAACAAAAAGGAAAAATAAGACAGCCGCGGCTACAAAGGAGCCTATTGTAAAAAAGCCGTCAAAGAAGAACCGGAATACAAGCCATCCGCCAAAAAGGCATACTATTGATACTCCGGATATTCTTATTATTTTTCCTATCATTATTTGGACAATGCCTCAATTTGCGATTTGGCGTTTCTTAAAGCATCCAGCGGAGTTCTTTCGCCGGAGAAAGCAAGCGCCGCTGCTGAAACCCATGCGTCCCAGACATTGCCCATTTCAGGAATTGAAGGCATCGGAACAGCGCTTACGCCAGCCGCGTTGAAGTTTCTTGTATCCGCATCACCCGCTCCTTCAAATATGGATCTCCATGCGGAAGGACGCTGCTCTGCGCGGAAAATCGCCATCATGCTCTCTTCTCTCGCGATAAAGTCAACCGCAAATGACTGAGCAAGCAGTCTGCGCGGACTTGATGAATTGATGATCATGCCCTGCACTCCGAGGAACGGGTTGCCGGGGTTTCCGCCTGCTTTCGCGGCAGGGAATGACGCGATGCCGTAGGGAACGCCTGCTTCTTTGAAACGATTTAATGCCCAGGGACCTGTCGGGCAGAAAGGCGCTCTCCCGCTTTCAAACAGTACATGCGAGCCGTCCCAGTCTATTGTCTGAGGTATCAATCCTCTTTTTACCATGTTGGTGAGGAATTCCAATCCGGCGACAAAGCCCGGGTCCGCCATGAGAACCTGTTTTCCGTTCAAACTGCCGTCCGCTTTCTTTGCGAAGATTGATCCGCCGAAACAGTCATACACAGGATATATATTGTAGGTCGCATCAGGACAGCCGAGCATAAAGTCAACTTTCCCTTCTTTTTTGAGAGCTTCTGTCATCGCGATAGCTTCATCCCATGTTTTAGGCGGGGTGGAAATAAGGCTGGTGTTATAGAAGAAACCGATGTTTTCAACCGCGAGAGGTACGCCGTAGAGTTTGCCGTTGTAGTTAAAACCTTCCAAAGCCGGATCGAGGTAATTCGATCTTTTAGCGCCGAGATTAATTTCTGATACTACGCCGTTTTCTACCATTGGTCCTAAGTTGTCATGAGGAATGATGGCAATATCGGCGCAATCCGCTCCGCCAGCCGACAGAAGGAATTGGTTGCGAACCTGTCCAAGGTCAACCATTGAAACCTCAACGCCAACGCCGAATTCAGTTTCAAATTGTTTACCCAGCGCGGTTAGCACCTCAATACGCCCGCTGTCATAAACCCACAACGTCAGTTTTTCCGCTGACGCTCCCTTCGATCCTGATTTTCCCTTGTTGCAGGATACCGTAAGGATCATGCCCGCGATAAGCAGACATGCGCAAATAATGCTTGTAATTCTTTTCATTGTTTTCTCCTCTTTTAATTACAAAATATTAATTTTTTATTTACGTATGAAACAAATTTATGCCTATTATAATGATATGAGACGGTTTATGAATCTGTCAAGAAAAATCTAAGAAATCGTCATTCAATTCTAAAAAGTTTAAAATCATCCCATCCGCCCCAGCCGTTGGCTGCGCATTTTATTGAAAAACCAACCGTTATTGAGCCGCTGTGTCCGACATCAATATTTATTACACCCTGATTGTAATTCTTCCATCCGGCAAGCCTGACATCAGCGCGTTTAAGTTCTGATTCTGTCCTCGCGAAAATATGGCAATCCTGATTTGAGCCGCCGTCTCCGCCGTGGAGATAAGCGGAAAGCATGTATTTGCCGGGCGCAAGCCCTGTAATAACCTGCGTAACAGTAAAGTTTACCGGCTCATTATCCCAAAAATGGAAACTGGCGCTTCCTGTTCTGGCGTCTTCTGTCCGCCGTTCGGCGTGCCCGCTGCCGCTGATTGAGCCGTCAAAAACCCACCGGCTCATATCCCTGTTCTCAAAGCCGCCGTTTACAATATGATTCTCTTCCTCAATGCTGAGAAAGCACTTTACCGCAAAGCCGCCGGCTGCGCCGTCAATTTGATAATCACCAAGGGCGGTCGCCGCGCTTAACTGAGAAAGGTTCCATGTTACGGGAACGGGCTGCCTGCTTCCATCGGCATAGACCGCGTCTACAGTGTCAGGCAGAATTCGATTTTCCGCAAATAACTGCATGACTTCGATATCGGGAATTGTGTCGATAATATTTTCCCGCATTGACGCGCCGTTCACGGCGTATTTGAAAACATTTAATGACGGCAGAGGATGCCCGTTAAAATCAAACAGAGCCTGATTGTCAACACCGCTGCCTCCGTAATAAGCGCCTGCGTCTTTGTAATCATAAATTGATGCGTATATTGCTGCCCAGCCGCTGCCGAACTCTCTCCATTTTTCCTTGTTAGTTTCATAATCAGCGCCGACAGGAATCCACGCAGGCTCCCAGTAAAAAACGCCGATGCCTCCCGCTCTTGCCGCCGCGTCGATCACATTGCGGACAGAAATTGCCTGCCCATAAACCGAGAACGGATACGGCATTCCCTTTGCGTCAGAAACAATATTGGCAAACCCGTCTCCGTCATCCGCCGTGAAATTATAGGCAGTTTCCGCGATCATAACGTCCTTGCCGAAACGACGGCGGATCATGCTAAGCTGATCTGTTAAATTTTCCAGCGTGCCGTGCCAGAATGGATAATAAGAGCTTGCGAAGACATCATAATCAACACCGCAGCTTTCAAGCGTCTCTGCGTGTGTCTCATAACGTCCCGCGTGGGGGTCTGTAAAATGTACGGCTATTTTTATTTTTTTATTGTAACTGCGAACTGCTCTTGCTCCGGCGTTTAAGAGCATGGAAATATTTGCCCAGCTATTCTCGCCGCTCATTGCGCTGTTGGTTTCATTGCCAAGCTGCACCATACCGATATCGCCCTTTCTGCCGATTTTTTTAAGCGCGTCTCCGGTAAATTGTTCAAGAGCGAGAGCTTCTTCCTCAATATTCATGCCTGCCCACGCGCGGGGAACCATCTGCTTCGACGGGTCTGCCCAGAAATCGGAATAATGAAAATTAACAAACATTTTTAACTTATACTTTTTCGCGCGGGAAGCGATTTCGGCGGCATTCTTTACATCGCAGTTTCCGCCGCCAAATCCAAACCCTCTTCCGTCAAAAGGATCATTCCAGACTCTCACGCGGATATAACTAATTCCGGCTTCTGCCAGAGTTTTAAAAATATCCCGCTCTTTCCCGTCAAAACCGTAAAATTTAACGCCGCTTTTTTCAAGCGCAAGTATGCTGGAAATATCAGCGCCGTAAATAAAATTATCCGGTAAATCACGCACAGGACTGACAAAAATATCCGCGTCTTCAGCGTATGGAACCGAAAATGTTTTTGGGATTACCGGTTTCGGCGAACAAGCGGAGACAAGGGCAATTAAAACAATTGTAAATAAATAAAAAACGGGGATTATTAAATTATTACTTTTCATAGATTTTATTTTAAGCGGTAATAATTCAATACACAAGCGGTTATTTTTTAGTGAACAGCTTTTTTATTCTGCGTTACGTGCTAATCTAAAACCGATGTAGTTGTTGCTCCAGAAAGGCTGAAAAGCGGTGCGGTAATTTGAAAAAAGACTGATTCCGCTGGAACTCCACCCTCCGCCGCGGATTATGCGGATAGTGGTGATACTTAGAACAGCCATGTCATCATCCTGCGCTCTTTTAGGATCGTCCCAGCACCATTCCCAAACATTTCCATGCATATCGTACAAGCCCCAGGCATTTGCCGCGAAAGATCCGACAGGCGTTGTTTTTGCCCTGTATTCGCCGCGGACATTGCTGTTATACGGATATCTTCCGTCATAATTTGCCTGATTGGTTGTTATAGTGCTGCCTGTATTAAAAGGCGTGGTTGATCCAGCGCGGCAGGCATACTCCCATTCAATTTCTGTCGGCAGGCGGTAGCCGTTCGCTTTCCGGTTCCATTTAATATTTTCGCCGTCAATTTTATATGCCGGAGTCAATCCGTCACGCAAGCTCAGACGGTTACAGAACTCTACAGCCTCGCTCCATTTTATGCTTTCTACAGGCAGATTATCGCCTTTGAAATAACTGATGTTCTGCCCCGTTACTTCCTGATATTGTTTTTGCGTAACAGGATAAGCGGCAAGATAAAAAGGATTTATAATTGTTTCTTTCTCAGGTCCGTTATTGGCTTTTTTTTCTGTAATAACAGCGCCCTGCAAACGCACCATATTGACGCTTGGCTTCGCGGTAACGGGAGCAGGAGCAGGAGCCGGAATAGGGACAGGCTTTTCAGCGGCAGGGGTTTGCTTTGACGCGCAGCAAGTCACGGCAAGACAATAAATAATAATGGAAACGGTTAATTTCCTCAAAATAAAATCCTCTTTAATATTATCGGAGGTTTTTACTGTTGAGTTAACCCTCCAATCAGCGCGTCACAAACAATATCAACTTCTTCCATCGTCATTTCAGGATACAGCGGCAGCGTCAGCTCATGAGCGCTGACATATTCCGCTTTAGGAGCTGAGTTAACTTCGTTTTTGTACGCGCTGAAACATTGAACCGCAGGATAGTGAATGCTGGTTTGAACTCCTGCCTGCTTCATTGTTTCGATAACTGCCGCCCTGTCAATTTTTTCAGAAAGCAATACCGGCATTATGTGATAATTCGGCTTTCCGCGCGTGAAATTTCTAAAAGGAATTGAAATTGATGAAACCTTATCCAGCCTGCTGTAATAATATTCAACCAGTTTTTTTCGTTTTTCATTCGATTCCCGCAGTTTTTCAAGCTGAACAAGCCCAAGAGCAGAGCTGATCTCGTGAATACGGTAATTTAATCCGCTCTGTAAAACATCGTAAGAAACGGCTCTTCCTTTGTAGCGGTCAAACGAAAGAACAGACATCCCGTGAGAACGCAGAAGCCTTAGTTTCTCATATAGTTCCGCGTTTCGCGTAACAACCATGCCGCCTTCGCCGGTTGCGATATTTTTATTAGCAAAAAAACTGAAAGCCGCGATATCGCCGAAAGTGCCGAGGGGCTGCCTCTTTTGAGCTGAGAGCTGAGAAACGAAAGATTCGTATTCAGCTCCAGGGGTGTGAGCGCAGTCTTCTATTAAAAACAGATTGTGTTTTTTACAGACCGCCGTTATGCGATCCATATCGCACGCGAAACCAGCGTAATGAACGATCATAACGGCTTTTGTGTTAGGTGTAATTTTCGCTTCGATATCATCAGGATCAACAGACCAGTCATCCATTGAGGTAATATCGGCGAGAACATTTTTCGCGCCGGTCATTTTAACCGTATTCTGATCGGCGATAAAAGTCAGCGCAGGAGTGATCACTTCGTCATTTTCAACAATGCCGCACGCTAAAAGCGCCATGTGCAGGGCGGCAGTCCCGTTTGAAACAGCGAGGCATTTCGCGCCGCACCCGAGAAAATTAGAAAAAGCGTTTTCAAACGCGTGAGTTTTTTCGCTGATGCTGATCCAGCCGGAATCGAGAACTTCTTTTACCGCCTGATATTCCCTGTCATCGTAATTTATTTTATGAAGCTGTACACGCCACATGGTTTATTGTATTATATCATATTGTCCTGTTATATTCAAATGACACAATGAATATAACAGAACAATAGATTACCGCTGTACACTACTGCCATCAACGTTGACGCATTTAAATTACAAGTTTCAGGAGATTTTATGGTAATGCCGGAAAATATTCAGGATGAAATCGCGAAAGAAGGAATCATCGCGGTTTTGGAAATTGAAGATGAAAAAAACGCGGTTCCTCTTGCAAACGCGCTTCTTGAAGGCGGCGTCCGCGCAATCGAGCTGACGCTTCGCACAAAGGCGGCGTTCCCTTCAGTTTCGTTGATCGCGAAAGAAATTCCGCAGATGTTTATAGGAATTGGAACCATCATCGAACCGGGACAAGCTGCAAAAGTAAAAGAACTAAACGGAGCGCGCTTCGGCGTCTCTCCCGGCATTAACAAAAAAATTGTTAAAGAAGCAATTGCCGCGAATCTGCCTTTCATGCCCGGAATCGCCACTCCGAGCGAATTGGAAAAAGCAATCTCTCTTGGCTGCCGCGCAGTTAAATTTTTCCCCGCAGAAGGACTGGGCGGTCTCAGTTATCTGAAAAACATCAACGCGCCTTACAATCATTTAGGCATTAAGTACATTCCTCTCGGAGGCGTTACCGCAGAAAATCTTTCCTGTTACGCGCAATTCAACCCCGTGCTTGCAGTCGGCGGAAGCTGGATCACGTCAAAAGAACTGATCAGCGCTAAAAACTGGACAGAAATTACACGAAGAGCGCGTGAAGCAAGGAATATTTGGGATAGTAACCGGATTAAAAGCTCAATCAGTCTGATCTATAACTAATGAATTAGTGTGGTTCGCGGTTTAAATTCTTTATTCTTCCTCTACTCGCCCGCGTGTTTGATTCCCAAAATCTCAAGTTCTTTTTCATTTAAACCAACGCCGCGCAGCATCGCCCTGTTGCCTTTCAGACTTTCAATTGAGTTGATGCCCATGCCGCCCATCATTTCCTTGATTTCGTGCCGCCACGCTGTCATAAGATTGACGAGGCGTTTGTAGCCGATGTCAGGGTTCAGGCGTTTGGTAAGTTCGGGAACTTGAGTCGCGATGCCCCAGTTGCACTTGCCGCCGTGACAGCTTCTGCAAAGATGGCAGCCTAGAGCGAGAAGGGCGCTTGAAGCGATGTAAACGCAGTCCGCGCCGAGCGCGACAGCTTTTACAACATCCGCGCTTGAATGAATACTGCCGCCGGCAACAAGCGACACATTGTTGCGGATGCCTTCGTCGCGAAGACGCTTGTCTACGCTTGCGAGAGCGAGTTCTATCGGGATGCCGACATTGTCGCGTATGCGCGTTGGAGCCGCTCCCGTACCGCCGCGAAAACCGTCGATAGAGATGATGTCCGCGCCGCTTCGCGCTATGCCGCTCGCGATTGCGGCGACATTGTGAACCGCGGCGATTTTTACTATTACCGGTTTTTTATATTCAACCGCTTCTTTTAACGAGAAGACAAGCTGACGCAAATCTTCTATCGAATAAATATCATGATGAGGAGCCGGAGAAATCGCATCGCTTCCTTCGGGAATCATTCTGGTACGCGCAATGTCACCTACAATTTTTGTTCCCGGCAAGTGTCCGCCGATACCGGGTTTTGCGCCCTGCCCCATTTTTATTTCGATTGCAACGCCTGCGTTCAGGTATTGGGAATGAACGCCGAATCTGCCTGACGCAACCTGCACAATTGTGTTTTTCCCGTAACGGTAAAAATCTTCGTGTAAACCGCCTTCGCCTGTATTGTAAAGAATACCCAGCTCTTCGGCGGCGCGGGCAAGACTCTCGTGCGCGTTGTAACTGATAGAGCCGTAACTCATCGCGGAGAACATCACAGGCATGGATAGGGAAATCCGAGGCGGCAGATTGTTTATCAGCCTTCCGTTCGCGCCGCGCTCAATGGTCTGAGATTTTGCGCCTAACGAAACTTTTGTTTCCATCGGTTCGCGCAGCGGGTCTATCGAAGGGTTTGTTACCTGCGATGCGTTAAGCAGAATTTTATTAAAGTAAACCGGAAAATCCTCAGGATTGCCCATGCTCGACAGAAGAACCCCGCCGGATCCCGCCTGCCTGTAAATTTCATTTATCGTGTTGCCGCTCCAGTTTACATTTTCTTTATAAGTGT
>JGI24695J34938_10002741_pt1 | contig 12963 bp, 10 predicted proteins | sample TergutCo191P3_FD_34938 | JGI IMG/M metagenome (IMG submission 34938) | reverse complement strand
TGCGATTTTCTTTCACATTAAAAAAATATGTCCTGTTCGGCAAAAGTATCTTTGTCGAAAAAAGTTCTCCGCGTATTCCCATTTTTAACTCCTTAGAACCTAACTGTTATCTGCTTCTATTATCATCTGCTTTTGCCATTCTAGTAAATCCCTTTCAAATTGAATATTCGCGCCATTTATGTCCGCCATGATTCTGAAAACAGGCTCTGTCGCGGAACCTCTCATCCAGATATAGGCGGTTTCGCCGCCTTCTTTATTTGTAAAAAGGATTTTAAGCCCGCCCTTGCCCGCGTCTCCAAAACGCTTGAGATTTCGCGTTTCGGTCATACCGTTATACGCAATAGCTTCCCATGAATAAATACCGTATTGTTTTTGTAATTGATCTTTTCGCGATTCCCACTGCCGTAAAAATATTTGCTGATAACGATCTTTTAACAGCGTGTGATCCTGAGTTTTAATGCGCATAACCGCATCCTTGCTGTACGCGGGAGTCGTGATAAATTGCGGTAAACTCGCGATAATATCGGAAATCGTAAAATCATTCCGGAATTTTTCCTTCTGTCCGGAAACATTACACCAAATTTCAAAGAGCCCTTGTTTACCGCCTGAAGAATCCTCAGCAAAGTTTCCCGCGGTACGCACTGTAAGCATTTTCGCGATCGCCATAACCGTATGAATCGGATCGCGGACAGCCGAAGGATGCGTGATATTTCCTCCCGCGGAGCCTTCTCCCAAAATACGCACAACATAACCTTCTTCGCGCAGTTTTCTCGCGAGTGAGACAACATTCGCTTCTCCAACTTCGGCGCGAAAAACTGAAACACCGAACGCTTCGGCAATACGATCAACGCGCATTGAAGTAGGGTCGTTAATCGCAATTGCCGCTCTCTTCTCTCTGCTCCCTGCTCCGCGAACAGCAGGTTCGAGTTCTTCACACCACGCAAGATGGGAAAATTCCGCGACGCAGCAAAGAGCGAAAACTTCCTGCGCTTCGAGGGCGCGCGCTTTTCCCGCCGTCTCGTCCCAAACGACAAGATTACCGCGATCGCCGTCACAATCGGGAACATAACCAATTAAAAATGACGCGTCACGCGCATGGGCGTCTTCAAGCAAAGCTCTGCATGGATCAAGCGATTCTCCTTCAGGAACAATACGATGAACAATCTGCCCTGGTTTATCATTGATGCTTTCGAACTTTAGCCCTAGCTTGTTAAAAAACTCTTTATCAATTGACGCGGTACGCGCGCTGCCGTTGAAATCGCATACGATACCAAGCGGATGTTTTTTTAGTCCGTCTTTGAAAGCGGTTTCGATAGTAGAAGAACCGTTCCATATTACTTCGTTACAGAAATCGTAGTAGGCATTGAAAGCAACGGTTTTGAGAGAAGAGCTCTCGCAGAGACGCAGAGACGCAGAGTTAATTATTGATTCTATTTTCTTAATGTTTTCTTTAATTTCCAAAAAAGATTTGAAACTTTCAATTAATTTATTTGATTCTTCTGCTGCTAGCACGCCGCCGTCGGTTAGCCCGAACTTAATGCCATTATGCCCAATAGGATTGTGGCTCGCGGAAATATAAATAAATCCTATTATTTGAGTTGGTTTGTGCGGTTCGCGGTAAAATTTCTTTCTTGCCCACGCCATTATTTCAGGCGCGGCAACAACGCCTGCGTATTGCACCTCACAGCCGAAATCTTGCAGAACAGGCAGCATCGATTCGATTATCGCTTTGCCTGTGGGACGCGTATCTGTACCTAAAAGAATCAAAGGCTTTAAAAAATTCTCCGTGTCTCCGCCGAACCTTTGCTTCGAAGTCTGCGTGAGGTATTCAGCGAAGACACAAGCAGCGGCTCCCGTTATTACACGATGCGCTTCAGAGATTTCTTCCGTATTGCTTTCTTCTCCGCCGTTACACGCAAATATTCCGCGCCAGCCTGACGCGGAAAGAATCATTTTCTTGAGAACAAAAGAGATATCTTCCAACGATAACACGAATCTTTATTCCAACGCTCCGACAAAACTGTAATAAGAAGGCTTGGCTTTTCCAGCATGATCAAACAACAGAGGCAAACCTCTGGAACGCCAGCTGAAATTATCCGTAACACCCCACAGAGAAACGCGTTCAATAATATCGGCGTTCTCGATATAAATTTTCATGTATTCGCTGTAACGGGTTGCCTGAGTTAAAAGCTGTTGGTTTGTTGATTTTGAATCGTGGTTTTGATTTGCTCCCGCGCCGCCTGCATTGGTAAAATCGTTGTATTGATCGTACGCGATTATATCAAGCTCGCTTACAGATAATCTAATAGCGTTTCTGCCGGTAACATTCAGCTTTCTGAATTCACTAATAGAATTTCTTACCGCGGCAGCCGTTACGCTGAAATTATGATGTTCCTGCATACCGATACCTTCAATAAGGAGTCTGCCGGCAGCTTCTCCCGCCGGTTTATCTGCGCCGGATAAATATTTATCGTTTACATCTTTTACCATATCGTGAATTAAACGCGCCCTGTTAACCATGTCTGTATTATAATCGTTGTAATACAAAATTGCGTTCGGATCCGCTTTACGCGCCGCAAGAAATCCTTCGTAAACAAAATCAGATCCAATAGCGATATACCACGGGTTCGCATCCTGACCTTCGCCGCCCGCTCCCTTGCGCATAGCGTCTTTCCAGTTAGAAGAAGAACTTGCGTTATCTGGAAAAGCTTCGTTTAACACATCCCATGAATAAATCTTTCCTGCGTAACGACTAGCTACTGCTGTAATATAATCTCTCATTATCGCAAGCGCTTGTTCCGGGGACGCAATAGCTGTTCCGGTTTTACTTGCGATTTGATCCCACACCCAATTTGGATTCTGGCTGTGCCAAAGCAAAGTATGACCAATAACTTTCATTCCAGAGTTATTTGCCGCAGTTACAAAGTTATCCGCTGTAATTTGATTTGCGTTACTCCAAGTAAACGTGCCGTTGTTATGCCCGGTTACTAAATAACTGGGTTTCATGTTATTTTCCGCGGTTAGCGCGTTGAAGTGATGGGTAAGCTGTGTATTACTAATTGTCGCGTCTGCGCCAGTACCTGAGATTTCACTGGAACCTCTGAAAATATTCCCAATTAAAAAATAATCTTTGAATTGATCTTTCAACGGCGGCAGAGACATTATATCAGCTTGACCTGCGGTAGTAGCTGTTACAACGATAGTATCCTTATGCGACTTGTCTTTAGTTTCTACAGTTATGGTTGCAGTGCCGGTTGCCGGGGTGCTGGTTGGGCTAACAGATGTCCCGCCGCCTGTATTGTAGCGGTTACTGCCGCCTGAGCTAAAGTTAAACGCCTTTACAGTACCGTCATTAGAAACGCTCACAATATTTAGCGCGCTTGATGTCCATGTTACTGATTTAACAGGTGCATCGGAAGCAACTGTATACTCAAGTTTTTCTTTTGCACCGATAGTCAAGGTAAGAGTTTCTTTTTTCAATTGGACTCCTGTACCGGGCTGCCCTAGTTCTACATTAGGTATTATTGTTATGGTGAAGAAGTCTTTAAAATCTTCCCCATTAACGGTATGGGTAACAGTAATTGTTTTTTCGCCTTCTACGGTTGAGCTAAAACCGGAAACCGTGTAATCGTCGCTTTCAAGCGACGCCGATGTATTATCACTATAAAAAGCGGTTACGACCATTCCTGCCGGATCAAATTGATCATCAATGGCATACTCAAGCTTTGCCGGCTCTGTTGTAACCTCAATTCTGACTAAAACACCCGGCTGCGGACCTCTATCGCCGTCCTGCTTGCAGGCAGCCGATGAAAAGCCTATAAAAATCATTAAAACAACCAGTAAAGAAGATATTATCTTTGTTTTCATAACAGATAATATAACACAATTCATTGTAAAAGACCATACCTAAATTATCTGTCATTTTTTACTATTTAACCCTGCTGAACCCTGCCGAAATGGCGCAATTTGTTCTGATAAATTCATCAAAAAGGGTGTGTTTTGTTCTTAAAAATATACCTAGATTAGATTATTATACCATGTCGCAGAGGAGTATCAAATGTCGAAATTAAGCATTATCCAGCGAAGAGAACTGGAACCATTAATGATAAAAGCAAACAGAATAATTAAACATTATGAAAAAGCCGCTGATTGCTGTGGGTTTGTAATGGGACCTGACATTGAATCGGATTCAATTAATTTTGGCACAATCTGTGAACAGTGCGGTAATAAGAAATGCGCCCGCCTTCATCAAGAAGCGATGAATAAAGCAAGAGAAGTTGGAGGATCATATATTTACACTTGTTTGAAAAGTTTGATATTTTGGACAAGTCCCTTTTATTCGGGAGAACGATTAGCGGGCGCGCTGTTTTCCGGAGGCGTCCGAAAAACCGATGAAAACTCGGATAAAGTAAAAGCGCTGGCAAGAATCATGCTGTTATGTGCAAATCAAATATCAGGAATGAGTTTTGTACAAAAAAATGTAATAAACCTCACTTCGATAAATGAATTTAAAATTGCAGATAACGTTCATTGCGCAGACAACCATGATGATATTGATATGGAGAGAACGCTGTTAGCCTGTCTTCGCAGGGGAGACAATGACGAAGGACAGAAAATTCTTACTAAGTTAATAAAAACACTTAACCAGATAGTGAAAAATAATTTTCCTGCTTCTCAATGGATACAAGTATTCCAGTTAAAAGCAATCGAACTTGCAGTATTGTTATCAAGAGCTGTTTCAGATCCAAAAAATATAAAAAACAATACGGCGCTGGAAACAACGGAAAAATGCTTAAAAAAAATCGAAGAGAGTAACACGTTCGAAGAAATTGCCGAAATTCTCTCTTCTATTACGGAGAAAATGTCAGGAATGATTTTTTCATTTCATGGTGTCCGCCATTTTTCTGCAATAAGAAAAGCAGAGCGCTACATTTGGAATCATTACACAAGAAAACTTAGCTTAAAAGAAATTGCAAAAGCGTCAGGACTTTCCGCTCCTTATTTCAGCACAATCTTTAAAGAAGAGATGGGAGAAAATCTTTCAAATTATCTTAACAGGCTTAGAGTTGATAAAGCCGCCGCAATGCTGACATCTACAGATGTTCCGATAAGCGAAGTGGCAAGAATTTGCGGTTTTGAGGATCAAAGCTGGTTCTCAAAAATATTCAAAAATAATACAGGTTTAACCCCGGGAAAATACAGAGAATGCGGCATAAATTCGGATATAAATTTTCCAAGTTAAATCAGGAAGGTTATTTCTATGATGGAAAGAAGAGCAGACAGAGAATTAATGCAAAAAGCCGAAAAAATCTTATGGGATTACAATAAGGCGACAGGAAGCTGCATATGTATATATGACAGCTCTTTAAAACCGAATTTTCCGGGAAAGTGCGGCGCGGAATGCAGTCCGGAAAAGAGAATTTGCCCTTATTGCATGAAAACCAACAAAACGGATAATGATAATTTCCCGTGCCATGAAATGCATTTAAACGCGATAAAAGAAGCAAATAAAAAAGGAGGCGCGTATATCTATCAATGCTGCCTTGGATTGCTCTTTTGGACCAGCCCTATTTATACTGACGGCGTTCTTTCGGGCGCAATAAGAGGTTCCGGGTTTTTAAATGAAAAGAAAAAAACTGTTGACTTTTTTTTAAATGCAAATGATAATTTTGTTATGTGCAATAACGAAATAACAAATGAAGAATTAAAGGAGCGCGTTGATTCGATGCCTGAGGCAGATGACGAAAAAGTCCAGTCACTTGCGGAAATGATGCAGATATGCGCTGAATCTCTTTCTTCAGGAAACGAGGATTATCATGAGATAATCAGGCGTAGAACCAAACAGCAGGATGAGATAGCAAAAATTACCGATAGATTGAAAGCCCAATACGGAAATAATCCGATTAACCCCGGTTATCCTCTCGAAAAAGAAAAGACACTGTTGGCAGCCCTGCGAAAAGGAGACACAGACGAAGCAAAAAAAACGCTCATTGAGCTTCTGGCGATTCTGTTTTTTTCTAACCCGGAGCAATTCAAATATGTACAGTTGAGGGCGATCGAACTTGTAGTGCTTATTTCCAGAGTTGAAATAAATCCTGCAAAAAGCGGAAATCTTTCCATGGAAATCAACAGTCAAAACTTAAAAATGATACAGCAAGCCAAAACAATCGAAGAAGTTACCGATGTTCTGCATCTGGTTGTAGACAGGGTGTCGGACAGCATCTCTTCGTTCCGCGGAATCCCCCATGCCGCAGCTCTGCGAAAAGCGGAAAGTTTCATCATGGAAAATTTCACAAGAAAGATCAGCTTAAAAGAAATTGCCGACGTCGCAGGTCTCTCGCCGCCGTATTTCAGCACCATCTTCAAAGAAGAGATGGGCGAAAATCTGTCAAAGTACCTTAACCGCCAAAGGGTTGAAAAAGCAAGCCGCCTGCTCTTGGACACGGACATGTCCCTTGCGGAAATCGCCGCTTGCTGCTGCTTTGAAGATCAAAGCTGGTTCTCCAAGATATTCAAAGCTTACACCGGCATCAGCCCGGGGAAATACAGAAATCAAGGCGGCGGTACGATCAGAGATATCGGCGAAGATAATCTTTCGGAAGCGCTCAAGAAGAAGAAAAAGTAAAACCCGCGGCTGGCTATAAAAAAGGGACTGTCCTAAGACAGCCCCTTTTCTTTTTGCTATTTGCCTTCCGCCGCGTCAGGCGCGGGAATAATTGCCTGTTCGTTTTCTTTATCGAAATACCTGGCTTTATCCATTCTCGGCTGGAAGACGGCGGTATCGCCGACTTTAAATTCATGATTGGGTTCTGTGCGCGCAACAAGCGGCTGAGTATCGGTTGTCAGCCAAAGGTGGATATCGGCGCCTAACGGTTCAACAACCGTTACTTTCAGACTCATGGTATTATTGCCCTCTTTATCGCAATAAAGCAAATCTTCCGGTCTGATACCGAAGAACACTTCTTTCTCAACATACTTCTTGAGATGTTCAACATGGGAAGAATCGGCTTTTATCTTGAAAGTATTTTCTTCAAGAATGATATTGCTGCCTTCTTCTTTTACCTTTACGGTGAGGAAGTTCATGGGCGGTGATCCGATAAATCCGGCTACGAATTTGTTGATTGGATGATTATAAAGATAGAGAGGCGCTCCAATCTGCTGAACCCATCCGTCTTTCATAACAACGATTTTATTCGCCATGGTCATAGCTTCAACCTGATCGTGGGTTACATAGATCATAGTAGCGTTAAGGCGAAGGTGAAGGTCGGAAAGTTCCGCCCTCATCTGTACGCGCAATTTCGCGTCCAAGTTTGAAAGAGGTTCGTCAAAGAGGAAGACCTTGGGGTTACGAACGATAGCGCGTCCTACCGCGACACGCTGTCTCTGACCGCCCGAAAGCGCTTTGGGTTTGCGATCAAGAAACTTTTCGATATCGAGGATACGCGCGGCTTCCTGTACGCGCTTGTCGATTTCGGCTTTGGGAACTTTTTTGATTCTCAGACCGAACGCCATGTTTTCGTAAACTGTCATGTGAGGATACAAGGCGTAATTCTGGAATACCATGGCGATGTTCCTGTCCTTCGGCGGAACATCGTTCATTTTTTCACTGTCGATGAGGAGTTCGCCTTCGCTGATATCCTCAAGACCCGCGACCATTCTGAGAGTGGTTGACTTACCACAGCCTGAAGGTCCTACGAGAACAACAAACTCTTTGTCCTCGACCACAATGTTGGCATTTTCAACCGCTTTGACGCCGCCGTCATAAACTTTTGAAATTCCCTTCAATTCAACTTTTGCCATACGCTGGCCTCCCTTGTTTCGTCCAACCGCTTAAAACTGTCAGACGGGGTTATTTTATGTTAACAGGATATATTATAAATTTGAAAATGTCAATGCGGACCCTGCCTCACCTAATTTGGTGAGTTGCTTTTACGTTACCCGGATTGTATATGTTTTATAAATGCGTATCGCAGATTTGTCATCTTTGATATGTCATATCTGCGATATGTAAATCTATTTTAGGAGGTGTACTTATGAAAAAGTATACTGTTCTCATTGCCGCTTGTTTGATAATCTTAACATCAACAGGAAGCGTATTTGCCCAGACTAATCCGAGGCAGCAGAGTATTCCGGGACAGCCGATTGCTCCCGGACAACCTATTACCCCGGGACAGCAAATCAATCCGGGACAGCCTATTGTTCCCGGTCAATATGGATACGGATTTCAAGTTGTCCCTGTTGTTCAGGCATGGACATACGGTCATAAGATGCCGATTGTCTTACAAGGAAATATTGTCCATTTTTATGGAGGAAGAAACCTCTATGTATTTCGTGATTCCTCCGGCGATATTCTCGCTAAAATCGGACCGAAAGAATGGCAGTATGTTTGGTATCAAGGCATAAATATCGCGCCAACCGATANTGTTGAAATCTACGGTGAAGTTCATTGGCCAAAGCATAGCTGGGGTACGCCTGAAGTTCATGTAAGATATATTAAGAAATTATGACAGATTCGACAGGAAACCTTGATTAAACGAAAGCCTGATCAAGGTTTCCTATGTCCGGGGGTATTCTTATGAAAAAACATATTTTTATTTTACTGCTTTTTTTGACAACCGCTTTTCTTTACGGGCAAGGTTTTACAGGGCAGAGTTTTGACAGACAATCATTTTTAGCAAACCAGTTTGTCACTGTCAGCACAGCCAGAAATCTTCCTCATGATTCGTGGATTGCTCTAACCGGAAATATTATCAATATGCTGCCCGGAGGCAGACAGTACACATTCCGTGATGCAACAGGAGATATTGCAGTTGATATCGGACCAAAAGAATGGCGCGGTTTGTCCGTTGATGTAACAGACAGAGTTGAGATTTACGGAGAATTAAAATCGCATCGCGGGCTAATTCATATTAAAGTCCGCGCTATTTCAGGTAGCGGAAGAATAAATCGTTTTCCCGGACAGCCTGTTACAATGACTGCGCCTGTCACGATTAATGAAGCGGTAAATCTTCCTCATGATTCGTGGGTGATATTAAACGGCAGTATTGTCAATGCTTTGATAACAGGAAAGCATCATTATACATTTCGTGATTCATCCGGCGGAGAAATTACAGTTGATATCGGACCAAAAGAATGGCGCGGATTATCTGTCGGCGTAACTGATATTGTTGAGATTTACGGAGAGGTTAAATTAAACCGCGGGCTAATTCAAATTAAAGTCCGTGCGATCGGGAAAACAGGAGTATAAAGTTTTGCGTAACAAAATAAGCGCGCTGATAATAAGCTTTTTTCAAACCCGTGATGAATTATCATTTCGTAATATAAGGGTTTCTTTATTTCCTGTTCTGCTGCTTTTTCCGGTTTCCGTAATATTGGGAAATTTACGTTATTACGGTCACAGTATTGCGCTTGGGCGGTTACTCAGCCAACGAATTGATGTTTTTAATACTTGGGCTTGGCTGGCTTATTCTGTGTTTTTTGCCTGAACGTTTTATTTTCCCTCTGTTAAAAATATCAGTAATTATTTCCGCTGTCCTTCAGTTATTTTTATTTTTTATACCGATGGGTTTTGGTCAATTTGCCGTTTATACGGCTTTTCAATTTTCTGCCGGGCTTTGCGCCGCTTGTTCTTTTTACCTTTTCTGTTTTGTGTTAAATAATGTTGAACGTCTTGCCGGTCTGGCTGTTATTCAGGTTTACTACGGTTTTTATTACGCTTTATGGAACATATTTCCCGATTTTCATACGGCAGGCAATACATGGATAGGAGCCGCCTTAATGGTAGTTTTTCTTTTCATTGTATTTTGCGCTGGTAAATTAAAATCTTTCCCCGCAGAAACAAATACCGGCAGCGACGGCAAAGGATCAGGCGTTCATTTTGTTATTGGTTTGGGCGTTATTCATTACATGATCATGTGTATGAGTAATTATATCGAATGGTCAGAAAACAGCGTTTCGAGTCTTGCCTTTGGCATCGGAACTGTTATATCTATCGGACTCGTATTTATTATTCAATTATTAAAAGGCAAAAGCGCGTTGTATATCTGGCTGATGTTTCTGACTTTTTCTTTGCTCGGATTGGGCGTCCTTTTGCTTAACACGCCGAAAGCCATAATTTCCGGTTCATTCATTTACGGTTTAGGCGACAGTCTTGGTTACATTATTATCAGTTATATGTGCGCCGGAGCTATCAAAAGAAGCAAATCGCTTCGAATGTTTAAAGTTTATTGCTTTATTATTTTTATCCAGTATTTTATTATTTCCGGCGTTTTTTCATTTTACTTTAATTATTTTGACGAGCCGAATAAATTTCTCGCTTTTGCCGTTGTTCTGGTTCTTGTCAGCTTATGCCTGTTATTCATGCCTTTCATCCAAAAAAAACTTTTTGACGCTGACTGGACGGACGGTCTTTATCTGCGCGATATGGTCGAATTCTCAGGTCAGCTNGAAAAAACNGAAGAAATCAACAAAAAGGAAAAATTGAATTTAACGCCCAGAGAACGTGAAATTTTCACTATGCTGCTCAAAGGCACATCGCCCAAAGAAATCGGCTATACCCTGAAAATCAGCTATGAAACCGTTCATCATCACCAGAAGAATTTATACCGAAAATTGGGCATCCAGAGCATCCATGAACTTTTTGCCAAATACAGCAAAAATCTTCACGATTCAGGCTAATGAACGAACCCCTCAGCACGAATAAAACCTTTAGATATCCCCTTAAGTATCCCCGCCAAAAAGCCGATAAATTTAGTACCGGGAGGGACCTCCTCTCAATAAAATCAGACGGTGCGCAATGGGGTAAAACCCAAACGTCCAGGCGCATCGTCTTTTTTTTTGCGAAAATTCCCGTTTTTTACCGCTTTTTGAGCCTAAGGACTCATAATGTGAGTAAGGGGGGCAATGGTCATGGAGATGTTTTTATGCAAATCGAAATACCTGAATTCTGTGTTGCCGCGCTTATTGGCGTGTCATCGAGCGGAAAATCAACTTTTTGTAAAACGCATTTTAAACCGACGGAAGTGCTCTCTTCCGACTACTTCCGCGCGCTTGTTTCCGATGATGAAAACAATCAGGAAGCCACGCAACAAGCGTTTGAAGCGCTCAATTTTGTTGCGCATAAACGTCTTGAGTTGGGAAAGTTAACTGTCATTGACGCGACAAGCGTGCAGCAATTCGCGCGCAGACAGATACTGCGTCTCGCGAAAGATCACGATTGTTTCGCGGCGGCAATTGTACTTGATCTCAGCGAAGAAATAATCAGAGAACGAAACAAAAAACGCAATGACAGAAACTTATCAGAAGATGTTTTAACGCGCCAAATGAATCAACTGCGAAAAACATCAGCGGAACAATTGAAGCAGGAAGGTTTTCGATTTGTTTATGTTTTATCAAGCGAAGAAGAAATCTCTAACGCACAGATAACGCGCGTTCCAATGTGGAATAACAAAAAAACCGAAACAGGTCCTTTCGACATCATCGGCGATGTTCACGGATGTTTCGATGAGTTATGCGAATTATTAAAAAATCTCATTACAATGTTGATACCGAAAATTTTACGGCAGAACATCCCGAAGGCAGAAAAGCCGTATTTATCGGAGATTTGTGCGACAGAGGATTAAAAAATACCGAAGTCTTGCGTCTCGTAATGAACATGGAACAATCCGGCAGCGCGTTATGCGTATTAGGCAATCATGATTTTAAACTCTTGCGTCAATTACGAGGAAATAAAGTTCAGCTAACGCACGGGCTCGACATTACAGTCAATCAGCTTGAAAAAGAATCCGAAGAATTCAGAAATCAAGTTAAAACATTTCTTGAGAGTCTTATCAGCCATTTTGTTTTAGATCAAGGCAATCTTGTCATCGCTCACGCGGGGCTCAAAGAAGAATTTCACGGCAGAAGTTCGGGACAAGTTCGCAGTTTTTGTTTATTCGGAGATACAACAGGCGAAAAAGACGAAAACGGTTTTCCCGTGCGCCTCCCGTGGGCGGACAATTACAAAGGCAAAGCATTAGTCGTCTACGGTCACACGCCAATCGCTGAAGTGCAGTCAATCAACAACACAGTTTGCATCGACACAGGCTGCGTCTTCGGCGGAAAATTAACAGCGTTCCGTTATCCCGAAAAAGAAATTGTGCAGGTTAAGGCGAAAGAAAAATATTATAATGATAATTACAATAAAGGCGGAAACGCAAAAGTATAAAAAAACTACATTAGCGTAAGCGCAAAACCCCCTTCAAGGATAGATAATATAAAATAAAAAATATCTACAAAGGCGAAAACGCAAAACCTTCTGGCTGCTAAATGGACGTGGCGTCTGACTACGCACTGTTGTAGCTAATAAATTATTTGTTTGACCTTGTGGCGTTTTTCATCCCACGCCATAGACGCAGCCAAAGCTTTTGCGTTTCCGCCTTAATAGGTTTTATCATTATATTTTATCTACACATAGTAAAATATTTTTTATGTCTGCCTGCTCTGTTGATGTAAAGAGAATAATATAATATCAATTCTGCGTCTATGATAAAAGTCAAGCTATTTCCAAAAGAATATTTCTCTTTTTAAGAAAAATTCTGTATTGGCACATTTTGGATTCGTGCTTCTTTTCCTCCCTCGCGTAATGATATTCTCCTTTTTTCAACATCTGGAATATTTCTGCAAATACACGGCGACGAAGCCCGGTTCGTACCATTCCAGGCTTTTTGTACTCGCACAAACGGTCATACCAACGGCGCAGTTTGGGACTTGCGTCTAACACATGATTAAACGATTGTGTCAGTAATGTCGCCGAAAGTTTTCTACCTTTTTTGTTTGTCCCTTTAATACACACAGATGTATTTGAATTTGATACTTTGGGAGCGGAACGTAAATAAGACGTAAACGCTTTGGAATTTCTAAAACGTTTCACGTCAATAATATCCGCGATTATTGCTATCGCGATAAATACACTTACTCCTTTCA
>JGI24695J34938_10002738_pt1 | contig 12968 bp, 16 predicted proteins | sample TergutCo191P3_FD_34938 | JGI IMG/M metagenome (IMG submission 34938) | reverse complement strand
ACCAAAGCTCTTTCCTTATGCTTTCAGGCATTTAGGTAACAATAAAATAAAAGTATAGTGATTTTTGAAAAGGTACTTGACAAAGGTCACTACATAACAGGAGGAATTATTATCAATTACCAAAATGCAGTAAAATCGGCTGAAACACATCTACTTCCGACATCATCTGAATTGTATGGATTAGATGCTTATGAGCTCAGCGCAATCAACGCCCACGAAGGCGGGCGAAACCTCGTATACAACTGCTCAAAAGCAGGAGAGGTTGAAAAAATACTCCGTATCTCATTTTTGAGCGACAGGAGTAAGGACGATTTTCTTGCAGAAGCCGAATATGTTAGGTATCTGCACACGCATGGCGGAAGTGTAGCCAATGTGATAAACTCGTTGCAAGGAAACTTGGTTGAGGAAATCACCTACGGCGGTAACACTTTCTTTGTTGTACTGTTTGAGAAAGCCAAAGGGAGACAACTTGCAGAGAACGGCTATCAATACCGTGAAGGCGTTCCGCTTTCCGAGTATTACTACAACTGCGGTAAAGCCCTTGGCAAATTGCACCAACTATCAAAGAAGTACGTTCCTGCAAACAAAAGGTATAGCTTCTTTGATAAATTCAATGTTGAATATATCAACAAGTTAATCCCCGAAACGCTATCATCGCTCAAACAACGGCTGTATAAGCTAATCAAAGAATTGGATAGCTTGAGCAAAGACAGCGAAATGTACGGCATGATTCATTTCGATTTCAGCGACGGCAATTACAATATTGATTTCGACACAGGGCAAATTACCGTATACGATTTCGACAATTCTTGCTTCGGGTGGTATCTGTACGACTTGGCTAACCTTTGGATACATGGCGTGGGTTGGATTCAACATGAGCCAGATTCAAACAAAAGAAAAGAGTTTATGGACGGTTATTTCAACACCATTATTAAGGGTTACCGTTCAGAAACAGACATTTCCGACACAGCACTTGAACAACTTCCATTGCTTATTCAAGCCGTCCTTATGGAGAACATCTTTGACGAGTTTGAAGTAGCAAAAATGAATGGTGAGGAAGTGGAGCATGATGATGAGGAATTTTTATATCTCATAAAGTGCTTGGAGGACAACATTCCCTACAAAGGCTTTTTCAGCGATATTTATTGTTGCGAATCGCCTTTTGAGTACGGGGAATAATTAAGAAAAGTAAGGGAGAGTTTTGCCCCCTTAGTAAACGCAACCAAATCTTGCATTTACCTTGAAAATTGACCTTGTTTTCCAGCGTATTAGTTTTGGCTTACACCATTTTACGCCATTTTTAGTCCGCGAAGCATCATATAAATGCGATTTATTCCTATGTTTACTCATTCCATGCCCAATATTTCAACTTTGATTGGTCAAAATTAATGACAATATCATTAATGTTTTCATCGGTAATTTGGTAAAATCTAAAGCTTTTTATCATTCGGAGCGCTATATCCGAATTATTTGCGGCTTTCTTTAAAACATGCAGATACATATCAGTTTCCCTGATTTCAGCATAGTTCTCATTATCCTCAAGAACACGCTGTATTTCTCCATTATCATCGTATAAATATATGTAATCATTTTCATCTGCTCCTGTCCGGAAGTCGTACTTACACATAAGTTGCTCATCTAAAATGCCATTTTGAATGGTGTAATAATAAATTTCCCCGTAATGACCTTTATAACTATCATTACTTATTAGTCCGGGAAGATTATTATCAAACCACCCTATCGTTCCGAAAAAGTCCCACTTTATACTACCTAATTTCACAACCCGATCCTCGGTATAAGAAAATACCTCACAACTTGCATTTTCCCAATTACCGTCATCAGATATAAAAATCAATTCCGGGATTCCGTTTACATCAATATCATGAAGATAAAATATGGGCGGGATTCCGTGACTTCCGTCCACAAAATAATCGCGAACAGCATAGTCATAGGTATCAACACTCCGTAAAAGCTCTGCGTATGCATGTTGCCATGCTTCCGGTATTAGCTCATGATTTTCCGGCATGGTAGATACACAAACAACTTTTAGATAATATTCCCCACCTCGTTGAAAGTCATAAACAAATGTTAAAGCAATTATCATATTCTCTTTTTTTAATTCTATTTCTTTAGTAGTATTATAATCATAACGTTCCGGACCATATTTATAAAAGCTATCGTCAGCAATATCATACAAGTCTTGCTCCAGCACCATACCATACTCAAATTCATCCAGTAGTGTTTTCGCACCATCTTTGCCAAATATATAAATCCGCTCCGGCATTTCGTCAGTTTTAGTCTTCCTGTCTTCTGTCGGGCTAACCAAACAAACCATATGATTAATAAAAATCACTGTCGATACATATGAAGAGCCCGGTAAAAGTAATCCACTACCCGGTTGCGATAATCTATCAATACCAAATGTTTTGCAAATATCATCCATTGGTGAATTTAAAAGCAAATAACAGTCATCTAAGGTATATTGATTTGCGCTTTTATTTACAATACTCGCAAGGGGATTAATATTGGTATCGAAAGTTTCTGTCATTGGAAAAAGGTTATCACTTTCGTTACTCTTAGTATCTACAGTGATGGAATCGTAAAGACTGATATCCTGCTTAGATAACTCATTCTCCGTGCTCACAATGTCATTGACTACAGGTTCTGCTTCTTTACTACAGCCTGTAAATAGGCAAATTAATATACAAAACACTAGCAACTTTTTCATAAAAATACTCCTTTATTCTTTCGATATCATTGGCGGTATGCTCTCTATATATTTATCATATAGAACTTTTTCCCCACATACCGTACTAACAGCTTTATCATAATCCTCTTTACTTACCGGAACATCATTAATTATATAGTAATAAAAAAGGTAATCACCACCTTCCAATCGCCCCATAAATTCCGGTGCTGGTTCAGTAATAATCAAACTTTTGTTAAAATTCTCACCACGATATTCGATAAGCCAATCTTCGTCTCTTGTATAGCCTTCTTCAATATAAATAATTCTATTTAGTGTGCCTTCTTCCAAATTATATACTGAATAATGAAATCCATAAGCAGATACTCCGTACACCCAAATACCTTCCGCCAAAAGACGTTTACCACTTTCGTTTTCATAAACAATCAACCCATTTCCGGAAGAATTTCCGAGATATCCGATGTTCTCGGTTTCAATCAAGCAAACAGCTTCATTGTCAACCAGCGTATATAAGTAATAGGATGTTCCCAAATATAAAAGCAACTCAGGACTTCCATCTTCATCAATGTCTAATAAATCAATTTCTAAAAACCCCGGCCACTCATTAACCTCAATTGATGCCAAAATTGCGACGTATGCAGGGTGTAACGTTACCTCACTCATTTCGTTCAAAAAAGTAAAATGTCTACCTGATTGCATATTATAGTTAAGCACCGGCTCAAGTTTTCCCCAATACGTTAATATATCCTCCCTATATTTTCTTAATCTTAATAAAATGTCCCCTTTCTCATATCGCTCATGAAGAATATCCGGAAGATATGAAGAAAATATAATATTTATATTTTCTTCATCACCCTGAACAATCGCCCTAATTCTATCCATTGTCTGATATCCATCTATTTCGATATCTGCATAATATAGTGCGTCCTCTCCTTTATAAATTGTAATACGATAGTGCATAAAAGCATTGATATCGCTATTATGTGCCCACCACTCAGAAAATCCATAATCACCTAGCCAACCATCAAGTTCCATATACTCTACAACACTTTTATTTATAGATTCTTCTTGTCCGGTTACATCACCTGCAAGAATACCGGTTCTATTTTCGGAATCCTCTGATAATATATTAATAACATATTCCGGTTCGGTAATAACAGGAAGCATTTCCGAATCCGTAGAACAGCCGGATAATAGCATAAAGCATGAAAAAATGTATATAATTAATCTTTTCATTTGGTTAATCCTTTACTTAAACTTCTTTTCTTTAATGTCGCAACACTTCATCCTAATCAATCACCGCAATCTTCCCTTGCTCCAACAGTGCCCACTCATTTCCACTCCACCCAATCCGCGAGTACCATTCCGTGCCGTGTACCATCATAAGGGAAATACCTTCGGGAAACTCTTCAAGCCAAACCCGTGTTACCGCTTTGTTCCAATCTACCGCGTTCATAAAAGACGGCAGTTCAATCTGCAACGGGATTTGATAACTCCCATCTTCTCCCGCCGTACTATGATAAAACACCTGATGAAAAGTATCATTTTGTTGTTTGAATATGTATGTTTCGCGTTTTTCATTTTGCGGATTAAATAATGCTAAAACAATCTCATCCGCACCGTCTCCGTCAATATCGCATGGTCTTATAAAACAATAATCCTCCCATATGCTCCCATCGAAACAACCTAACAGTATACGTTCACCCAAACCATATATGCGCTCATATTCGATAATACTAATATCTCTATCCTCGGAAGCAAAATAAAACTCACTTCCATAAAGCCGTTCTTCTTTTATGCCGCTCCCATATGTATCTAACCCCCTATCCCAGTATAATGACTCCTCACCATAGTTTGCAAGATTATATATCGGTTCCTCATCGGAAAATCCATAAGCCTCAAGTAATTCCCAACGTTTTAATGCTTCCCACACCGAAAAATGCTCCGGAGTACTTATTATCGGTTGTATCAAATGCCACTCCTCGTTCCGGTATTTATATTCAACGAATCTAACATCATAAAGATGGAAAGAATCGTATATACGAAGCAGTATTCCATCCGCGGTTTCAATCGGCTCTATTCCGGCACAGGCTTCCAGTTCATGAAGTTTTGTTTCTTCATATTTATTAATTATTGTATCATTCTCACTAATAAATAAAGCTGTACCGATTTCTTTAAGTTCCGTATCGGTAACCTTTAGTATATGCAAGTCACCCTCACTAGCCGTAGAACGAATATTAAACCTCGCAAAAATCTCATCCGTTCCATCCCCATCTATATCTATACACTGTAAATCACACCACTTAGAAAAAACAAAATAATAATCAATATCAAGCGTAGCATCAATACTACTTCCATCGGCAAACGTTAGCTTTATTTTTACTGTAGCGATTGTTTTTTCTTCATTTATACTAACAAATTCCCCTTCCAGAATCGTTCCTTCCCGACTTCCGTTTACTTGAATACCGAAAAATTTACACGCTTCTTCATCTGAAAATGTAAGAACCGAGTTTTTATCAATAAAGGTTTTCTCCGGTTTAGCTTCTAAGCGAACGTAATTGGTATATTGCCACGGAAGCGGATGAGTGGGAAATTCTACCGTTGATAAATCTTCATTTTCCGGTAACAAAACCATACTATTATCTATAGCACTAGGTGTGGCATGATTCATGCTATCCGGGATTATAAAATCAATACCGCTAGGTTCCGGCGTACTCCCACAACCTGCGAATAAAATCATACAAATAAATACCAAAAAAGTATTTAGTTTTCTTATCATAAAATCCTCACCTGATGGCACGGCGGAGCGTCTAAAAAAGGGACGCTTCATTTCTTTTTCTCAGACAATTCCGATTCCTAAGAAAAATTGAAATTTCAAGTCCTTAATACACTGTCCCAGATATAATACCTGACTTGACAAAATCCGACTACATAATCCATAAGTTCCAAAATCAAATCTTCTTTAGCTTCATCCTGATTAGCAAATATTGACCGCACTTCTTTAAGAACACAGTACGCGTCTGCTTGCCTCAATCCGTCTGTCTTGAACCGTACAGTCGCATCATATATTTCATCTAACCCACCGCCATTATTTACAACGGCTATAATCGTTTCCATGTAATTGTTCTTCATATTCAAACACTCACTATCACGAGTTATATAAATATCTCTTGCTATTGATAGCCTAACCGCCTATACGGTATCATATTAATTACCGGCTATGTTTCGTCATCAGTTAATTCCCGAAAATTCCAGATGTGAAAGCCCAAATAGATTTTACCCGATTCCCCGATAAAAATGCCATGTTCCGGCATATTTACTATCTCACCCAAGAATACAAGCGGCAAATCGTTTGCAAAAGGGTAGTTCCCAATTTCATTTATATCCTTGATTGTAACGAGTGATTTTTCTCTGATTTTGTCCACAATAATATCCCTCTTGTATTATATAAATTTGCAATCCGAATGAACGGAAATATTGTGTTTCTCAAAAAATATTGCAATATCAGCTTTCCTTATTAAAACTCAACTTTTCTGTGACCGCACGAATGAACACGCCTATATCATTTTCGGTTACGCTGAAAGGCGCAAGAAAATTCTTTGCCCATTCGGATTTTTCTTCAATACTTAATTTATCCCATTCACTATCATTTCTACATGTATCATAAAAAACAGCATTATCTATTGCCTTTTCCATATAGTCGTTTCTGTTTTTTATCAGCCGCCAAGAAGTCCAATCCTCTTTGCCCTTTTTCTCGAAGTCGTGCTTTGCTAATAAGTCAACAATTTCATTGTGCAGACGTGCGATAATTGGGCTTGCCGGTACAAACTCGTTATCAGGATTCCTATGGAATTTCGCTTCCAGTAACGCCTTGTGTAGATTTAGCAAGTCATAATAATCGTTGATTTCAAATTTTACACCACTCATTTATCTACACCCTCAAAAGATTAATTTGCTTTGTCACCGCTGAAAGCGGAAGCGCCGTCGCTAACGACTCTACCATTAGTCAAAGTTAAAAATCACCGGACATTGAACGCTCAACTTCATAACAAACTCCGTATTTTGATTGCTCTCCTTTTGATTGCTCTATATGGCTTAATCAAAACACTTTTATGCTTCTTTTCAATTCCTCTATAATCTCATGTCCGACTATTTTTTTGCATTTCTCAATGCTCAATCGTTCGAGTGATGTTAATTCTCTAAGTGCCTCAATATCCTCAAGTATACTGTTTCGTGCTAATGTTAGCATTTTTATCGGAAGATTTTGAATGCCGTTTAGCGATTCAATCTTTGAACTGTATATGTGTAAGTTTTCCATATTTCTCAAGCCGGAAAGCCTTTCAAGGTTTATATCCGGAAGTTTTATAATAACTGCACTCGTTAAAGAGCAGGCTTTGTCAATACCCTCTAACTTACTCCAATATGTTCCGCCAAAATGTTTGAGATTTTCAAACCTTGAAATATCCAGTGTAAACTTTTGTTTCTCTGATTGTAATATTGCAAGATTTTTTAATGAGTGAATAAAATCAGAATTAACTACGCCTTCAAGGGTGTCTTGAATACAAATGATGCGTAGATAATTTGACAACATTTCAAATTTCTTAAAATCTATCTGCGAATTTTTTGAGTCCTCTCCGAGTGCTTTTCTGAGGTGGATTTGTGGAATTTTGTTTTGGCAGGCATACTCTATTCCCTCATTGAAGTGATTAGTGTAAATAACAAGATAATCACCATGTTGGTTTTGCATAATAGTTTTATCAAAGTCCATATGTTAACCACCTCCATGTTTCCTCAGATAAACTATCGGCCTTACATTCTGTGTTTCATCTGAGTTGGGATACGTTGCTTATACTGCCGTGGTTGGAACTTCTAAAAGGTTTTTGACTATTTTCTCTGCTTCCCTTTGGGTACTCGGATTCTTTACTTTACCACGAATTTTATCAAGCGTTTGTATCAGGTTGTTTTTTTGTGTTTCTGTAATACTGTATTGCGCATAATCTCTAATATCAGCTCTTGCCCAACTACACAACGCAGATTTCTTTGGCAAAATCTCATTGTATATATCCCATGCCCTACTATCACGGCAAATTGCGAATATCCCCGCAATTTCTACTTCTACATCAGCAGATAAGCGTAAACAATTTTCTGCAATAGGGAATACCCATTTCATATATTTTGATTCATCTTCTTTTATTCTTTCTAATGTAAAAAAATCCCTCCACATAAAATGAATCATATAACGCGAATAAATGAATTTCACGGTAGAAAGCAAATCGCGCAATACTTTACAATCAGATTCTCCACAGCATATTTCTGAAAGTTCAATTCGGGTGTTATCATCACAAAACCACTCGCGAATCGCAAGGCACTCATAGCCTAATTCCCTACGCGAATGATAACTAAGCCGCTTAGCGCCTTTTAACCGTGTGGCGGCGTCTGTTGTTTTGATGTTGTCCATAGCAGCGTTGACATCGGCAATCATTTTTGATGTATTTTTTGCGTATCGCTCTGACTGGACGTACTCTTTAATACTTTCATTCATGCTAACCTCCATGTCGCACTATGTGCGTGGGCTTATCTCGTTTAGCTGTATCATCGTAATTCCTCCTCACGACGTTATAAGATCGTCCTTGCACTCCGCATTTCGTCTGAGTCGGTTTGGTTTATTAGTGGGTATCATAATGCAAATAACTGTATTACTTCTTCAGCATATACATTTACTTCTTCAACAACTTCGCCTACTGTTGGATTTGCTGCTATGCGCTTTATATCAGGAGACAACTTCTTAACTGTCTCTACGGGAAATCTTTTTATTAAGCATAATGTCCAGCATTTCCAAATATCATCATTAGAGTTAAAAACCACTTGTATATGCGGCACTAATTCAGCATGGAATCTTGGTAATACGTCATTAATTAACACCTGCGCAATAGGCCAATTTATATCTTTTATCCATTCGAGTAAAAGGTTTAGTATTGGTTCCGCTTTTTTTATCTCTATCGTTTTGAGAGCGTCAACACTTGAATCATCAAATTTATCTTTTGGAATTAAGTCAATTATACTATTCATTAACAACACCACCCAACTGTTGTGGCAATAAATCAAACTCGTTTTTCCCGTCAGTTGTTTCAACGTCATCCGGAGACTCTGTACTGACTGCTATGAGTTTTCTTCCGTTGTCATCAATCCACTCTTTTGTAATATTACATCTTATTTCCCCATCAACCGGAAACCTATCTATCCAATTCTCGCAAGATATGATAGGGATTTTTTCATGTACTATATGAAGAACGCCCCATGCATCTAAAAATTGACCTTCCACAATTCCGGGTTGCGGTTCTTAATCAATTAATTTAACTATTTTTACTTTGATTTCACACATACGACTATCCCGCACATATAAACTCCCCGCGCTCCATAACGAACCTCATGTTACATAAATTTAGCAGTCTGCATTTGCAGACAAGCCTTGCAAAGCCTAACATTTATACTGTTGCTTGATTTAGCCTTAAATTATCACCGACATAGGTAATGACGTCATGATGATTCAGACTGATTAACCACTCGAATTTCTTCGAGACAATATAAAAATCATTAAGACCGTGAATTTCATCTAACACCAATATCAATTCGCTTACAAAGGTTTCGTAAAGCCAATATTTTGATTGCATTTCAAAAAGGACATATACAGGACTATTCGGCGTGGGTATGATTGCGGGTAATTTAGTTATCCATGCTGACCAGTCTTGTATTTCCGCACTCACGCATTTTAGTTTTGGGTTGTAATTTCCCATATTCGCCCAATGTATATCCGTACTCCACCGCTCAGATTTATTAACAAATGTATTTTCGATTTTTTCTTGTATTTGTTGGTACGATTGTTTGGAAACTTCAAAAAATCTTTTCCTGTCAAGCTGATGTTCTTTAACAATCCGCTCTATTTCATCTCGTAAGTACTCCAAGAACATCACACCCTCTCTGCAAACCATATCTATAAAACTATTCGGAACTCACATCGCTCACGGCCTTATGCTCATCGTGTTAATTGACGTTTCGCATACTCCTTGATTGTTTCACAGTCTGAGCTTGCTAACGATTCTAACCGTTCTTTGGCTTCATCCGTTCCTATATCGCCTAATGCCCAAATACATTTTCTTGCCAAGGGTGCGGTATCGCTATATTCCAAATATTCCAGTTCTAACAAAGCAGCAGTGTAAAGGCTTTCCACTGTGCTTGGGATTTTTAACTTTTGCAAAATTAAAGCCATGTCTTCATGCCTATAATGCCAATCAGCAACAATCAACTTGCATAAAATTTCCGCAAATTCTACCGAGAACAAGCCAAAGCAAAAGCAAACATACAGACTAAGCTCTACATCGTCTGCATTTTGCTCAGAATAAGCTGTCTGTAAAAGCTCGATAACGCGACTGGCAGTTACGGGAGCGGGAAACTCACTTAAAAATTCTTGCTTCATTGATTCACGTTTAGAGTTGTCTTGAGCTGCCCACAAACTCGATTGTTTCATTAGCTTTTCGATTAAGTTTCTTTCGTTTTCGGTCATTTGCTTACCCTCGACCTAATAAATTTTGTTTTGACTCCTCAATTATTCCGTTTTCATCGATTTTGCAACACCACTTGACGTGTTCCCAGCCTTTATAATTGCTTAAATCATATTTTATTGCTCTGCCTTCCGCGATTAAATTGTCGGGATTTCCATTTTCGTCAATATCGTCCGTGTAAATACTGACAGCCATTCCATCATAGAAAGTTACTGTGTTGCCGCCGGAATCAACTTTCGTATCGTTCTTTGACAAGAGTACAATATCGCTTGTCACCATTTCGTTTAAATCAACATATATCCGAGCTTTATCCATACAAAACCTCATATTTTACAAATAACGACCTGTGGTACCGATAAATTGCTGGTTGCCTCCGCTTCATTTATTATTGCGAGCGCATGATTTTTAGCGTCCTTGCTTGTTACCGCGATCAAGACATCACAATAACGCTCAAATCTTTCAATGGGGATATACGGCAACTTGTCGCTAAGATTGGGAGAAAACTCGTTGGCTGGCGCAGGTTCAAATCCTTCGATCACCAACTCCTCTCGCCGTTCCATTCTGTCAGTGTCGAACAAGTATAGCCGGTTAAGGGCACTCTTTACAACAGCCAATCCTTTTTTAAGAAGCACCATTGAATAACCGGGCATGGCTTCCTCTTCCTCAAGCTCTGCTTCGGTAAAGTCGCGTTGTCTGGTTATGATTTCCGCGCCCGGCCAAGTGTAACTGTAGAATAGCCGTTCGTCGTTTTCCATTGTCAGTAGACGTTTACCGTCGGGGCTAAAGACAGGCATGATATGGCAATGGTTCGGAAAGACTTCATGATAGCGCATCGTAGCGTCAGTGTCGTCCAGTTCCCAAATTTCACAGCCATCCTGTCCGGCGGCAAGCTCCAACAAAACTGATTCCGGCGCGTGGCTCAATCTGAGATGACTGTCATAAAGCGGGTCTTCCATTGTATTAGCGGAGATTTCCATACCGCTTTCAATGTCAACTACCGAAATGAGAAACTTCTCACTATTGAACTTTTCAGCGATCCAAAGCTCATCCCCGCTCCGGGAGAAGAGCAGGGTGGTAACCGGCGCTTTGTAATCCCACAAGCGGTGTCCATGAAAATCGGAAACCGTCATACCATCTTCTGTTACGAAAGCCGCCAGTTCCTTGTTGGGATGAAAAGAGACGCCACCAATCCTTCTTTGACCCGCGAACCCAATCAGCTCACCGCAAGGGCGTATATCAAGACCGTCCATTATTTCAAACACGCGATTTTCTGAATCATAGATAAACCTGCGCCAATCGGACGGAACATTATAAGGCATGAAGAATGCTCCATAATGAACTTTAGTCGGCTTGATTTTCATTCTACTTTTGCTTTCATGCTCGGAAAAACCTTTGTAACATGCTCTTTCTTGTCATTCGTTTTGTCAACTAACACGTCATAACCTTCCTGCAATATTAAGTTTCCGTTCACCTACTTCATGGTTGATACTTGCAAAAAATAGTACTACCCATATGTATTATAGCAAATGCCCTTATCGCTTGCAATCTATTCCTTTAACAGAAGCCATTGTCTTATTGAATCCTCAAAACCCTCTTTCAATGGCTTACCATTTTCAAGAAGCCATGAGTTATTCCCGTCTTTTATAAAAGACTCCATTCCATTTTGGTTAGCCAAAAACCAAATACCCCAATTTTCAAAATTCCATTCATCAGAATACTGGCTGCACTCGTAATCTACATAGCGGAGTATACCGTCTTGCTCCATGAAGTTAGTCGGGAAATAATCAATGTTTAAGTGGTTAGGATATAGTTTTTTACACATCTTAAAAATTTGGACTATATGATTATCGTTAAGCAGTTTGTTTGCGACAGTCTGTGCAAGAGTTTCGCCGGGTAAGTATTCTTTTATCAAGAATTGCTTTTCTTGATTATAAAATAAGAGTTTTGGCATAGGTATACCAATATCACACAGGATTTTATAATCTCTTAATTCGCTATTAAGCTTATTATCTTCGAACTGGTAATAATCACATGGTTCATAATGGATTTGCTTCACGACCACCGCGGTATCACCTGATTTTGCAAGGTAGTTGTATCCGCCTTTGCCTTTTGCAAGTAACTTGATGATTTTATATTCGTTGCCGTTTGCTATTACTGTCTGACCGATCATATGTTATCTCCTCGTTTTTAACCTCGCACTATTGCCGTTTTGCGCAAGATACTGACCGCAAGTTAATGTTGGACTAATGTTCGCCCACAGACTATAGAAAAAGGTACTAAAAGCTCTTTAACTACTCCTCCATCATAACCTCTTTGAGCGGAATCCGTTTCATCTTTTCAGAATAGACCCGCATAAAAACTTCATACATCACCACGAATGAAATAAAACCAAAGATACACGCCTGCCAATTAAAACTGTAATCAGGCAAGCCGAGAACGTCGTTATCGAAAAACAATGACATCATAATGGACATCAGGCCATGCTGATATGCGCTTCCGAGCGCGAACCCCACATATGTTATTGGGCGGTAGCCATTTAGTATTGCCCCGGCGCACTCTCGGTCGGAATAACCAAATACACGCAACATGGCGATGGTTTTCGAGTTGCCTTTGATGACCGTCGTGACAGCAAGAAACAAGGTTGTGACGGCCAAAACAACGCCGATTCCCGCCATTAAAACCGCCATCATATCGCTTCCGCC
>JGI24695J34938_10002737_pt1 | contig 12969 bp, 5 predicted proteins | sample TergutCo191P3_FD_34938 | JGI IMG/M metagenome (IMG submission 34938) | reverse complement strand
AGAAAGCACATCCTGTACCGGGAAGCCGGCGTGCGGGAATACTGGGAGGTGAATCCCAACAGTAGCAGTGTCAAGGTCTATTATTTCAAGGACGGCTCGGTTTTTCCCAGGGCATATGCTTCCGGCGAAACGGTTCCGGTAGGCATTTTCCCCGGTTTCGGCATAACGCTGGATCAGGTGTTCGCGGAGTAGGCTTCAACCTCCGTTTGATGCCTTCCCGGATAAGGCTCGGTACCCCCTTGACAAGACCCGATGGATTTCGGGAGTTTTTTTACAAATGCTTGACACGGCCTTTGGCATGGTGCATTATAATACTTCGAGGCCTTGCCACCGGGAAGGCTGTGCGAAAGGAGAATTTATGGGTAAGCGTTCTGCAAACGGGAGCCCCATGAAAGGGAATGGGAAAAAGAGAAACGGCAAAAGACCCAACCGCCAGCTTGGTAAGGGTCTGCCTTTTGGTGGCATATCGTTCAAGGATCTGTCGCCCGACGATCGCAGGCGCGTTGCCGTAATCGGCTGCGCCGCCCTCGGCCTGCTTCTTCTTGTGGGCCTGGTCCTGTTTCTTGACCGCCCAAGGATGCTGTGGTACGTGGACGAGGACCTTACCGCGGCGTGGAACAGGTTTCTAAGGGACGGCAACCCGCCGGTTACCCGTTTCGAGGTCCGTGCCCGCGTCGGCGATTCCCCCTTCCCCAGTGGCAGGTTCGGCTTTATCGTAAGCACGAACGGGCCACAGGGCGATTCGGTCCCCGGAACCCCCCTAACCATATACCCCAACCTTAACCGCACAAGATCCTTTGACGGTTGGCAGGTGCTGGCCCTTGACCCTTGGATGGTCTTCCGAAGGCACTACATTCCGGAACCCGGCCGCGCCTTCCTGAACAACACCGGGGACAGGGGCAGCCTGCTCCTTGCCGGCAACGACCCCGCCGCGGTGCGGGCCTGGACCAGCCAGCTTCTGCAGGAAACCCCCGGCGTCTTTACCGGTGGCGAGGAAGTGTGGCGGGAGACAAGCGCTGCCCTGGTGCGGGACTACCCGTTCCAAAGCGGGGCCTTTTCGTTTTCCTGGATACAGACCTGGCCCCTGCTTTTCCGCGAGGGGAACTCGTTCCTTTACGCCCCCCTCAGCCAGGCGCGGGCTTTTGCCCACAACGCCCGCCACAGCGCGGGCCTTCTGGACGCCACCACCTTTCCCGAGCCTCCGGGCTGGAACAGCTTTGGGCTGCAGGCAAACCTTCTTTGGGCGCGCCTCCACCTGGGCAGGGAGGGGCGCCGCGGCGAAAGGCTGCGCGAAAGGCTTGCCCCCACCGAGCAGTGGCTTGGGGCCGCGGGCACGCAGACCCGCATAGCAAACGAATTCGAATGGATACCGGCGCACCCCTCGGGAACGCCGTACAATACAATCTCCTGGCAATCCCAGATGGCCTGGCTTCGAAGCTCGTATGTTTGGAGAGGTAAGGAGGAAGTTCATGCTTACTAAAACCGGACGGCGGTTTCTTGCCGTTGGCTTTTTTGTGGCCGGTTTTTTCGCCGCGTTTCCCGCCCACGCGGGTGGGGGAAGGGAAATTGTCACGCACCGGGCGGAAGGTACCGACATATGGCAAACGAACTTCGACGTTAGGGAGCTAAACCCAGGGACCTGGAACATCATCATCAACGCGACGGACTCGGCCGGCAACGTCGGGGTCTCGGGCCCCTTCAACCTTAGGATCGATCCGATGTCGGGTCTTGCCGGGACGCGCATCGTCTACCCGGCCCCGGGGCAGATCCTGCGCGGCGACGTAAACATAGTGGGCGTTACCCACGCCCCGTTTGGCGTAAGGCAGATATACGCCAGAATCAACGACGACGATTTCTTCCCCGTGCGTGGCCAGGAATTCTGGCACATCAACATTCCCGCCGGTGGCTTGCCGGATGGCAGGCACAGGGTCTCCGCGAAGGTGTCGGATCTTGACTACCTTGAGGGCGTCGTGTCCGCCATCGACTTTGTCGTTGACACCTCCCCCCCGTCAATCGCGATTACCAGCCACGAGGTTGGCGACTTTATTTCCGGCAGGGTGCGGATTCGCGGGACTGTGGACGATCCTAACGGAATCGAGTCGCTGTTTCTTAGNCGCGACGGCGAGACCTTTTTCCCCATGAGCCATTCTGGCAGAAGGCGCGACACGGCAAGGGAGTTCAGCTTTAACATCAACACCAGGCANTACGAGGACGGGCCCATTGTATATTTCATTAGGGCGGTGGACAGGACCGGTTACGCGATAGTGGAGCCGTTCCTGTTTTTTGTGAACAANGTGCCCCCCGTGGTTGAAATCCTTTCCCCCGTCGTCGGGGAGGANTCTTTNGGCCTTACACAGATTACCGGCCGNGTCGTAAGCCTTGCNGGTCTGGACGAGTTTTTCTATGAATGGGCGGGCGAGAGGGTGGANATCCCCCTGTTGCCNGGGGACCCGTTTTGGATGGTTAACGTTCCCGTGGACGGCAGGGGCGGGAACTTCAGGGTTACGGCGGTTGACCGCACCGGCAACGTTACCAGGCAGACCCTGCAGTTGAGGGATCGCCGTTCGGACAGGGCCCCCGTAATCGTGGTCGAATCCCCGGCCCCCGCCTCCGGCAGGATGCGTCTTTACTATGACCAGCCGATCTACGGGCGCATTGCGGAAGGCTTCTTCCCCTATGCCGTGAGGCTTGAGTCCGGTTGGCTGGAAGCCACCGGTGGGCTTGTGATGGCCCAGCCGGGCTTTCGCATAGACCCGCATATGATACCCCTGGGCCGCCACAACCTGGTTCTTAGGGCGATTGACGAGAACGGGCTGGAAGGGCCCGCGTTTTCCCTGCGTATAGACAGGCTTCCGCCGCCGGTTACCGAGGAATGGGAGCCTGAATTCGTCCTGCCCGCGCTTTCCCGCATAAGGTTCGAAAGCCCGTACTGGGGAACCGGCCCCGCCTCCCACCCATGGGCCGGCGGTTCCATTGAGCTTAGCGGTTTTATCGAAAACTATGCCCCCGGGGACATTCTTGAGTACCGCCTTCACTGGGACGAGCCCTGGAGGCGCGTCGCCTTGGACGCTCCCGCCGACGAGGATGACGAATACGCCTACGCTGCCAGGGCGGGGGGCTTTTCCGTGGCCATAAGCCTGGCGGGTTTGCCGGAAGGCCCCGTGCCNCTGGAATTCCGCACCGTAAGGCGNGGCGCGGGCGCTTTCCCCGTGTTCCTGCCGGTGAACAGGTTCGTTGGCACGCCCGAGATGGGCTTCATGTCCCCGGCTGTGGAATTCGGCGCGATACACGGCATGGTTACCACGGCGGGTTGGGTGCATTCCAATGTGCCCATTGTCGAGATTAGCTATTCGGTGGACGGTGGCTACGAGTTTACGCCTGTTGGTTTTACGGCCAGGGCGGGATTGGCAAGGTTCGGCTTTGTCGTCAACTACTCGGGGCTGTACTACGGCGAGCTTGACCTTATAGTCAGGGCCGTCGACCGTGCGGGAAACGTGGTGGAGGCCGGCCCCGTCTTTGACTTCGACGATTCGGACGATCTGCCGGTGCTGATCCTTAACTCCCCGGTTGTGAACGAGCTTATAACCCGNGGGTTCGAGGTTTCGGGCCTTGCCTACGACGACGACGGCGTGGAGGCGGTGTACTGGCGAATTCTTCGGCCGATGACCCCCTGGGAAACGGTCGAGGAAATCCTTGCCCGCGTGTACGGCGACGAACTGGAAGGTCCCTACCAAGAGGAAGACTTCCAAAGGGTCGAGACGACCCAGAATTTCCTTATACATGTGGGCCTGGAGGACACGGACGACGGTTTCAACATACTGGAGGTGTTTGCCAGGGATATTTTCGGGACCGCCGGTGAGCTTACAAGGCGGGTTTTTAGGGTAAGCACTGCCTCGCCGGAAACGGTTGTGCTGGAACCGGCCATGGAGATCTGGAACACGGGGAACGTCATGGTCCGCGGGACCTCGTTTGACTTTAACGGCGTGGACGCCGTCTTCGTGTCGATGGACAACGGGATTAGCTGGCAGCGGGCCAGCGTCGTAAGCAGCCAGGAGGATCCCAGCGAATGGTGGATAAACCTGAACACCAGGGCCTTTGCCGACGGCACCTACGCCATGCTTGTCCGCGCCGTTGACGGTTTCGGGGTTTCTTCGTACTCGTCCGGCATAATCAACATCGACAACACCGCGCCGGAGGTGGACGTCGCCTTCCCGCGCGAGGGCGATACCTTTGGCCAGGCTCTTTACGTCACGGGGCAGGTCTACGACAGCATGGCCCTTAGCGAGATTTCGATCCGGATCGTCAACATCGACGATCCTGACGTGCAGGAAACCCGAAACCTGGATCCGCGTTTTGTCGTGATGGAACGCTTTGACGTTTCCGGCTTCCCCGACGGCGACTATATCGTCCAGCTAAGCGCGCGGGACTATTCCGGTAACGAGACAATCGTAATTCGCAATATCAGCCTGGTAAGGGGGGAGACCGCATCCGAGGTGGCCATAATCAACCCGCTTCCTGGCATAACGCATTCCGGGCCTGTGATTGTCTCTGGTATCGTTTCGGGCGCGACTGTTCCCGATACCGTCCTGCTGACGATGAACGGCCGACAGACGGCGGTGCTGGATGTCGATCGTTTCGGGGTTTTCCGCCACGAGCTGCCCGTGGACAGATTCGGCAATTCCCCTTACTACGTGTTCCAGGCCTCGTTCCAGGGGCCGGGTGGCGAGACCATAGAATCCGTCGAACACACGGTTGTGGTGAACGAGTACGGGCCCGTGCTGACAATCGACAGNCACCAGGACGGGGAGGCGATAACCGGGCGGCCCTGGCTCGCGGGCCGGGCTTTCATTCTGCACCCCGAGCCGGGCGAGNATGACGAGCCNTTGTCCAGGCAGGAAAGGGCCGCGCTTCGCCCTAGNTCCGTTATGGTTAGCTTTGACAACGGGCGNACCTTNGTGTCCGCCAGCGGCAGGGAAAACTGGAGGATAAGGCTTGAGACCGACGAGCTTCCCGCTGGTCTTCTTCCCGTGGTGGTAAGGGCCGTGTTTAACGACGGCAGCTATGCGGTTCGCCGTCTGCTCCTTACCGTGGACACCATGGCCCCCAGTGTCGCAACCATCGGCCCCGCGGAAAATACCTTCCACCGGCACGAGATAATGGTGTTCGGTTCCGCCCTGGACAATTCCGCCCTGGACAACGTGGAGATAAGCCTGCGCCGGGGAACCAAGTACCTGTACGCCGTGCCCGGCTTTGTCGAGGGCCTGTATCTCGAGGCGAGCATGTTGGGTGGGCTTCTTTGGTCCACCGGCATAGGCCTTACCTTCTTTGACGACAACGTCAAGCTACAGTTCAACGTTTCGCAGGCACCCCCCGGTCGTTTCGAGGGCATGGCCTTTGGTGGCAAGGTTCTTGCAAATATTTGGACTACGAATCTTCGTCGCTGGTTTGGCAACGACTGGGAGTGGTGGACTACCAGTATCGCGGTGGGGGCGCATTTTTCGTACTTCCTTATGGGGGAGGGCCTAAGCGGCCAGTGGATGGGCCAGTTCCTTGGCCAATGGGAGATTATCAAGGCGGACATGAGCTTCTTTGTCCCCGCCTGGAGGTTCTTCAGGTCGATTTCGCTGTTCGTGGAGCCGGGAGTCTGGTTCGCCCCTTCCGACGTTAGCGACGATCCGTTGGACGCGGCATGGCGGGCCCTGTTTACCATTGGCTTTGGCCTTAGGTTCAGCCTGTTCTAGCCTGTTTGTTAAGGAGGAGAGATATATGAGTGTTGCTGCCGTAAAAACCGTGAATTCGCGGCGCTTTTTCGCGCTGGCCCTGCTGTCGCTGGTCTTTGCGCTTCCCGATGCCTGGGCCGGCGGGCGAAGGCATATCGAAACTATTACCGCCGGCGCCGACGAGACCTGGGAGCATACCTTTGACGTGTCGGAATGGAGCACTGGTACCCATAACGTCATTGTCCACGCCCGCGACCGCGCGGGGAACGAGGCCGTTTCCGGGCCCTTTAACCTTCGGGTCGATCCTAACGCGGCCCTTCCCCTGGTGCGCGTGGTGTATCCGGCGCAAGGCGACATTATAAGGCAGAACATAAGCGCCCTGGGTGTCGCCTCGGGCCGCTACGGCATTGAAAGGGTGTTTATCCGGCTTAACGACGGCAACGAGATTATCGCGAACGGTACGGATTACTGGGACAGCTTGCTGGATTTCTCGCGGATTCCCGACGGCAGGCATTTCCTTTACGTCAGGGCCCTGGACGGCGGGGGGCTTTACGGGCCGGAGGAGCGGATTGGTTTTATACTTGACACCGCGCCCCCGCTTGTGGAAATTACGTCCCATGACATAGGTGGCATTATCAGCGGGAACGTTACGGTCCGGGGCACCGTAAGTGACGCCAACGGTATCCGCAGCCTGCAGTTCAGCGACGACGGCGTGAACTTTAGGACGCTTTCCGCCAGGGAAAGGCGGCGGGCGGAGGCCCTGGAGTTTTCCTTTCCCGTGCGTACAAGGGATTTGCCCGACGGCCCTGTCGTCTACTTCGTGCGGGCCGTGGACAACACCGGTCTTGTTACGGTAAAGCCGGTCCTGTTCTTTGTCAGCAACATAGCCCCGGAGCTTGAAATATTGAGCCCCCTTGTTGGCCAGCCTTTGTTCAATACCTTTATGCTTTCCGGTCGCGCCCACTCCAGGGTGGGTATTGCAAGGGTGGAATACCAGTGGGGCAGGATACGGGGCGAGATAGAGGTTCGCCCCGGTGACCCGTACTGGAGCGTGGTGCTGGAGCAGGGGCCCGGCTCCGGAAACAGCATTACGGTTATTGCAACGGACTACGCCGGCAACAGCACCAGGCTCGTCCAAAGGCTGGACGATCGCCGCAGGGACATGGTTCCGGTCATAGTCATCGACTATCCCCCCGCGGAGGTTCTTGAGGACCTTCCGCCCGACACGGCGATATTCGGTCGCGTCGAGGGGGGCTTTGGCCCTACCAGGGTGATTATTGGCAACAACGTTGATTTCGTCGATGCCTTCCCGTCTTTCCGTATCGATCCTTCGCAGATACCTGTGGGACGAAGGTCCAATTTCAGGATCAGCGCGGTGGATTCGGAGGGCGTTAGGGGTTCGGCCGTGGGAATGCGGATTACCAGGGAGGAGTACGAGGGGTTTTTCCTGGGCGATTCGAGGCTGACGGTTACCAGCCCGGAACTTGGGGGCTGGGTTGCCGGCAATTCCCTTGCGCTTGCTGGGAGAGCCACCCCGGGCACGCGGGTCCAGTTCCGCCTGTCTCCGGAAGCCGCCTGGCAGACCCTGGAGCTTGACGAGAGTGGCGCTTTTGACACCGAGGTTCAGCTTTTTGGGGGAGAGGGGCCCGTGCACCTGGAACTGCGTACCGGGAACAATTTCCCGGTATACCATCCCTTTAACAGATCGCCCGCCGGCAACCCGCAGGTACGCTTCGTTTCCCCTTCGCTGGAACCGGATCCGGAACGTCCCCCGCGCCTGGTCAGCGGAAACAGAACCGTGGTGGGCGAGATGGAACACCCCGTGCCCATAGTGAACGTCGCCTATTCGCTGGACGGCGAGTATTTTACGGACATTCCCTTTGCCTCCTGTGTCGGAAGGATATGGTTCAGCTATTTCTGCGACTTTACCAGCCTTGCCGCGGCCGAAGGCCGTCTTATGTTCCGCGTTACCGATGCCGCCGGGATGGATTTCCATCTGACCCCCGTCTATACCATGAATCCCGAGCCGCCGATTCCCGTGATAATCGTAAACAGCCCGGTGGACGGGCAGCTTTTCACCACGCCCTTTACCATTTCCGGCATTGCCTACGACGAGGTGGGCATAAGCGGCGTCCATTGGCGCATTCTTGGGCCTACCCTGGAATCGATTGCCCCCGGACCGGCCGGCGACGAGGCTAGGCTGGTGGCCCAGGCTTTCGCCGACGATCCGGACGTGGAATTTACCGAGCTTCTTACCGACAGGAATTTCAACATCCCCATCGACTTTACGATGATTACGGACGGCGAGTACATCCTGGAGATTTTCGCCACCGACATTTACGGCGTGCCCAGCCTGGTTGAATCCCGCACGATTAGGATCAGCACCGCCCCGCCGGACACGCAGATCCTTTCGCCGCTGATAACGCAGTTCTACAGCGGGACGATTACGGTAAGGAGNTTTTCGGCGGACGCCAANGGCATAGATTCCGTTTCGTTCTCTATAGACAGCGGCAATACCTGGCAGTACGTGACCTTGCAGTATGACGGCTACTGGGAGATCCCCCTTAACACCACGATATACACCGACGGCGTTTACGCTGCGCTTATACGCGCCATGGACAGGTATGGCGTTTCCTCTTTCACCAGCGCGATGATCAACATCGACAACACTGCGCCGGATCTTCACATTTCCTTCCCCGCGAACGGCCAGAACGTGGGTGCCGACATGCAGATCATGGGCAGGGTTTTTGACAACATTGCCCTTGACAGGATTATCGTTCAGGTTATCAGCGCGTCGGATCCCGAGTATCGGCTGGAATTTGAGAGGGAGCATTCCGGCGGCGTTATTTTCGAAAACGCCAACCTTTACGGTTTCCCGCCGGGCGAATACGTCGTGCGGATTATCGCCAGGGATCTTGCGGGCAACGAAAGTATTGTCTCCCGCGAGGTTACCTTTGGCGGTGGCGACGCGCAGATTGCCCTCTTTAACCCCTTTCCGGGGGCGTCCTATTCCGGCTCGATCAATGTCGTCGGCATGGTCACTGGTTCGTCCGTGCCGGAAAGCGTCCAGGTTGTCATGAACGATCGCAACCTTGGGTCCGCAAGTGTTGACCGTTTCGGGATCTTCCGCCACGTCATCGAGGCTTTCATGCTTGCTAACGGGCAGCCCCACGATATTTTGGCGTACTATTACACGGACACCGGCGAGCGCGTTTCAAGCCCCGTCCACACGGTGTTCTATTCCCATTTCGGCCCTATCCTGACGATCGACAGCCACCTGGACGGCGACATTATAACGCGGCGGCCCTGGCTTTCCGGTCGCGCCTGGGTTTTCAGCGAGGAGCTTTCGGCAATAGAGGCTTTGGATGAGCTTCGCAGTGCCGGCGAATACGATATCGAGACGGTGGGCAGGGCCGAGCGCCGTAGGGTTGCAAGGGAGCTTGCCCTTTCCGGTGTCCAGGTAAGCTTCGACAACGGCCACACCTTTAGGGATGCCAGGGCGGGCAGGGGAGACGATGACTGGAGGTTCCGCCTGGAGACAAGCGAGCTTCCTGCGGGTCCCTTGCCGGTGCTGGTAAGGGCGCGGTTTGCCAACGGGGATCAGGCCGTTCGCCGGATAATGCTTTACGTTGACACGACTCCCCCGATGGTTCAGACCCTTGCCCCGTCGGAGGGTATCGCGTTCCGCGATAACATTTCGGTTTTTGGTATAGCCGGCGTGGTCAGCGAGAACAACAATCTTGCCGCCGTGGACGTTAGCCTTCGTACCGGCGACAAAATGCTGTACTCGGTTCCGGGCTTTTTGCAGGGGGCCTTTATCGACGTTAATGCCTTTGGGGCAACTTTTGTTGACGTGGGCTTTGGACTTAGCTTCTTCGACGACAACGTGCGCTTGCAGGCTCAATGGGGCATTGCGCCGGACTATGGGCAGGAATCGACCTTTGTCGTTGGCGGGCGCTATACGGGCAATGTGTTCGGGGTAAGGCTGTTGGCGAATATTTTCAACCTGCCTTTCTCGTGGCTTTTTGGGCCAGACTGGGCCTTCTTCTCGATGAACATTGCTGTTGGGGCGAATTTCTCCTGGTTCAGCATGGCCGACATTCACGAACGGGATTCCCTGTTCATGAGCGCCGTTATCGCGCAATGGGACATTGCCAACGTCAANATGCAGGAAATCGTTCCCAACTGGCGCTTTTTCAGGAATTTCGCCCTGTACCTTCAGCCCGAGCTTTGGTTTGCCAGCTCCGATGTTCAAGTCGAAGGTTTGGGACCGACAGTATTCAGGATGACCATCGGCCTGCGGACTAATATTTTCTGACGCGCCTGGCGCAACATTGCGCTTGCCCTAAGCCCTTTGCCGGTGTAAACTAGCCCTGGGGGAAAGGTTTTACATGAAGATTTTGATGGTTTGTAGCGAGGCCGTGCCTTTCGCGAAAACTGGCGGCCTGGCGGATATGGTATCCGCCCTCTCGATTAGTCTTGCAAGGCTGGGGCACGACGTAAAGATCGTGCTTCCCAGATATTACTCGATAGACAGGGGCAAGCTAAAGCTGCTCCCCGGGGCGCTCGGGGTTCCCGTCGGCGGTGGCGAGGAATGGTGCGGGGTTTACTCCACCGTCCTGCCCGGCTCGGACAAAAAAAGCCCGGTTGACGTGTACCTTATCGACCACGAGATTTATTTCGGCAGGGACGGGATTTACGGTACTAGCGTCGAGCCGGACTTTTTGGACAATCCCAGGCGTTTTACCTTTTTCAGTCGCGCCGCCTTCCAGCTCTGCCGCAAGCTCGGCTGGTTTCCGGACGTGCTCCACGCCCATGACTGGATGTCCGCGCTCGTGCCGGTGTACCTCAAGTTCGCCGAAAGGGGGGTTCCAGGTAGCGCCCCCGGCTTCGAGAAAACCGTGTCTATCCTTACCATCCACAACCTTGGCTACCAGGGCATTTACAGCAAGGGCTGCTACAACTACACGGGTCTTGGCTGGGACGTGTTTTACAAGGCCGGTTTCGAGGACTGGAGCATGGTGAATTTCCTCAAGGCTGGCCTGTACAGCGCGGACAAGCTTAACACCGTCTCGCCCAACTATGCCGAAGAGACCAAGACCGCCCAGAACGGCTTCCGCCTGGACGGCGTCCTTCGCTACCGCAGCGCGGACTATTCGGGCATCCTTAACGGCATAGATACCAATGTATGGAACCCCCAGAAGGACAAAGTCCCCTTTTCCGCCAAGGACATGTCGGGAAAGGCCCTTGCCAAGGCCGAGCTGCAGCGGCGCTTCGGGCTTCCGGAGGATCCGGAGGTGCCCGTGGTCGGCATGATTACGCGGCTTACCGAGCAGAAGGGCGTATGGGAGCTTTTCGGCGCGGGGCATGGCTCCGCCTGGTCCATCTGTACCGAAATGAGGCTACAGTTCGTGCTTCTGGGTTCCGGCGACGCCTGGTGCGAGAACGAGGTGCGTAACCTTGCATCCAGGCTTCCAAACCTAAAGGCGCACATTGGCTACAGCGAGGAACTTAGCCACATTATAGAAGCGGGTTCCGACTTTTTCCTTATGCCCAGCCGTTACGAGCCCTGTGGCCTGAACCAGATGTACTCGCTTGTCTACGGCACGCTTCCAATCGTTAGAAGGACTGGCGGCCTTGCCGACACGGTTGAGAACTACGACGAGGAGACGGGCGCGGGCACCGGCTTTATGTTCGACCAGCTTACCCCCAGGGCGATTTACGACACCGTGGGTTGGGCGGTCTGGGCCTGGTACAACCATCCCGAGCATATCGCGGCGATGCGCGAAAGGGCGATGGGCCTTGATTTTTCCTGGGAAAGGTCCGCCGGGAAGTACGTGGAGCTTTACGAAAAGACCTGTAAGCAGGTTAGGGGTTAATCGGCGGGCTTTGTAACCAGCACTTCCATGACACGCTGGTGCTTTAGTCGTGACACCTTTATCCGCAGATCGCGCCAGGCGAATTCCTCGCCGGCGCGGGGCAGTTCGCCCGATTTTTCCATTACCCAGTTGCCGACCGTGGTTCCAGGCGGCGTTTCGGTGCCGGCTTCGGTATCGTGGTTTGTTCCGGTGACCGTTTCGATAAACTCCAGCATGTCCTTAAAGCCCGTGCCGCCAAGAACGGTAAAACTGCCNTCCGGGTTCTCCCGCATGGGCTCCTTGACGTTGTCGTGCTCGTCCCAGATCTCGCCGACCAGCTCCTCGAGAATGTCCTCGATGGTAACTATCCCCAGCGTGCCGCCGAACTCGTCCACCAGCACCGCCATGTGCGATTTTTTCTCTTGCAGAGTCCGCAGTAGCCTGGGTATTTTCATCGTCTTGGTGACGAAAACCACCGGCTTGACGATTTCGCCCGGTGGCCTGCCGTTTTTGACCACCTGGTGGTGAAAGTCCTTAAGCAGGATCACCCCGGTTATGCCGTCTATGTTTTCGCGGTACACTGGTAGGCGGGAAAACCCGGTCCGGGCGAATACCTCGTCGATTTCCTCGACCGTGTTTTCAATGGACACCGCCGCCAGATCCACGCGGGGGGTTACGATTTCGGCTGCGGTCATCTCGTCGAACTCGATTGCCTGGCGAATCATGTGCTCCTCGCGCCTGTTGATTCCGCCCTCCTGCCGGGCTTCGCCCACGAAGGTGAGGAGCTCGTCCTCGGTAATCGAGCGGTCGGCGTTTACCCGGAAAATCGCCACGATGATTTTCTTCCACGCGGCGGCAAGGCGGCAGAGCGGGGAAAAAAGAAGGATCAGTACGCGCAGCGCGGGGGCGACCCCAATCGCGGCAAGCTCCGGCGATTCCTTGGCGAGCGTTTTGGGGGAAATCTCGGCGAAGACCAGCACCAGCACGGTCATGGAAAGGGTTGCGAAGGTTACGCCCCTGGCCCCGAACAGCCCGATAAACAGCATCGTGGCGATGGCCGACGACGCGGTGTTGACCAGGGTATTGCCGATTAGCACTGCGGAAAGGAGCCTGTCGTAAGATTCCAGCATCCGCAGCACCAGTCCGGCCTTGCGGGAACGTTTCCCGGCCCTTCGCGGGTCGGCCATGCTCTTGAGCTTGGTTCTGCTTACGGATGTGAACCCGGTTTCGCAGATGGAAAAGAACGCGGAAAGGCCCAGCAACGCGACCAGCGCGGCGACAAGGCTCAGGTAATACGAGGCGGGGTTGTCCATCGTGAAAGGCGCCGATCAGATTCGAACTGATGCATAAAGGTTTTGCAGACCTCTCCCTTACCGCTTGGGTACGGCGCC